>ERZ1036435.27-NODE-27-length-140187-cov-11.910299_pt1 | contig 140187 bp, 70 predicted proteins | sample MGYA00514223_ERZ1036435 | MGnify/ENA primary metagenome ERZ1036435 (study PRJEB33795, sample SAMN09464927) | human gut metagenome | host: Homo sapiens | place: USA: Stanford, California | collected 2016-08 | study: EMG produced TPA metagenomics assembly of the...
TAGAGAGAAGCATACTCACAACAAGCAAAAATGCTATTTTTCTCGTTTTCATGTTGTCGTGCAGTCGGATATACTTATTTGACTGTTTTTTGATGTTACACCCAGACATCTTAATTAATACACCCAGACACCTTTGATATCTGATTTGGTTGATTTTCACCGGTGTATCAGTGTCGCTCTCCAGTCTGTGGCCCGGGAAGACGTGGGTCGACGGGTGAGTGTGTGGCTAGAGGCAGGCTTGTGCCAGCCTGGCAACACAGACAGCTTCCAATATGCCCCCACCACCAGCACAGCCAGTACAGTAATTGTCAGGAGAAGGGACTTGGAATACCAGAGCCACGCCAGATGCTACAGACCGTAAGCTTCGGGTTTGTGGTGCAGGCCGGCCAGATGCTGCCGTGTCACCTCCTTCTAGTGAGCGAGTGAGGGTGGTGGGGGAGGGGCCAGGGTGTAGGATCAGAGGGGACTGGTAGAGCTTCCGCATCACTAATCCCACCAAACCTTCGCACCAGTCTCTCGTCCTTGCTGGGGTCTTGGGCCGGCAGTGAACCTAGCTCGAAGCTTGCCCTGCCACTAGTCTGGGAATCAACCTCTCTTGCGGACACTCCCAAGCTGCCAGCAGCAAGGGCGAGGAGAGAGAGTGAGCAATCCAGCCTAGCTCCTGGTGTCCCAGCCTACGCCTTGTCCCATTCCTTAGGCAGAGACTCTACGCAACCGGCCCTCCACAACTCGAACTTCGCTGGCGAACTTGTTTGCCAAAGTTTCCACAAACTGAGAATTTCACTCTCACGGTGAGTTCACCACTCACACTGACAACAGTCCACATACACTGGCTCAGGACTGGTCCTACCTGTGGGAAAGTCAGCGAGCAGTGCCATCGTCGGATAATTTTGCAAAACTGTATAACCATTTTTTGATATTGATCAGAAGTAATATATATACAAATATACTGTTTTGTGGTAGATTTAACCTCTATTTCAAGAGTCACTAAGAAAACCACAACCTAAGAGGAGATTAAGATGTCTACTTTCGAAAAAGTCGTTGTTATTGACGGTACGTACACTATCCACAAAACTATAAGCGCTCTATGCACTTCCTGGAGCCTGTTGACTGGGAGAATTACACTACACCATCGAACCATATGAGGATTACAAGCACGATTGTTGCGTATAGGGATGGACTCGATAGATACTTTATGAAGCAAGTTGCATAAATTGAAAAGAAACCTATATGTGTCCAACCGGGAAAGAACCACTATCTTATTGAGAAAAGTTTTTGAGTTTATCAATGATTAAGGATTATGAATGGGAACATATATCAGAACAACACATTGTTTTTGAAAAAAGTTTTAGATAGATTTGGATTTTTCTGATTATGAACTTTGATTATGCCTTACATAGGAAAAAGCTGAAAATACTGATTATCATATGAAGTGGTTCCGATACGGACCTATACTGCCCAATATACACTTAACGATGGAAAAAAAGTTGCTAAACTCTCTACAGTCAGATATGCGATCGAATATTTTTTACTAACAGTTTTATTTGTAAATATTTTTTTGCTTCCTGTAAGGTGTTACAATTATTTGAGGAACAATGCCTTCATGAGAAAATGTCAAAATGTTTGCAATCCATAATTTGAATAGCTAAGGGTCACTTAGTCGGTCGTTTGGCTTCCATTGTTGCTAAGCAACTATTGAACGGTCAAAAGATCGTTGTCGTCAGAGCCGAAGCCCTAAACATCTCTGGTGAATTCTTCAGAAACAAGTTGAAGTACCACGACTTCTTGAGAAAGGCTACTGCTTTCAACAAGACCCGTGGTCCATTCCACTTCAGAGCCCCATCTAGAATCTTCTACAAGGCTGTCCGTGGTATGATCTCTCACAAGACTGCCCGTGGTAAGGCTGCTTTGGAAAGATTAAAGGTTTTCGAAGGTGTTCCACCACCATACGACAAGAAGAAGAGAGTTGTTGTCCCAGAAGCTTTGAGAGTCTTGAGATTGAAGCCAGGTAGAAAGTACACCACTCTAGCTAAGTTGTCTACTTCCGTCGGTTGGAAGTACGAAGACGTCGTTGCTAAGTTGGAAGAAAAGAGAAAGGTCAGATCCGCTGAATACTACGCTAAGAAGAGAGCCTTCAACAAGAAGGTTACCGCTGCCACCGCCTCTGCTGCTGAAACTGATGCTGCTAAGAAGTTGGCTACTCTAGGTTACTAAGCATATTTTGTTAACCAACAATTAAAAAATTAACAACTTAATCATTCTCTTTCAACTGTTTTATCCATCATAACATCAAAGAACGAATATAACTTTTTAAAATTTTTTTAGAATAAAATTTTAACCAAATACAAACCATTTTTAAAAAAACTCTTACTTATATACTATAATATAATCTTACCATATTTAAGTATCTCAAACTGGCTTGGGAGAAACGCATGGTATCGCTGAATATGAACTACCAACAGTCAGTATATGTGCTCGTTTTCATTGGGTATGAACCACTGGAAATCAATAAATGAAGATCAGATAGTAAATAAAATGATATCACAGATTAAAAATACGATATAAAAACTAAAAGTCTAGATACAGATATGTGCAGATAGGTAACATTTTTCTTCCTTTCAACAAATTAAATCACAAACATGCTGAGCTGCTATCGAATTTTATATGTACACGTAGAAATGAGCAACGAGCTCCATTAATGGAAGCCGAGGACTCATCAAAGTAATCGTTTGTGATCGAATAAAGAAAAAAACAACAATGGCTTTTGTTAGTACACTGTGTCAAAAGAATTTAACAACACAATGTGCAACTAGCTATAATATCCTTTATTGGAGTCAAACAGATATTCTAGATATTTAAACACTTGGCAATGGGGAAAGTAGGTTGAATAGGTTTGGCTTGTTAGCTGTTTGGGCCCAGCCAAGATATAGGACGAATGGGATCCAACCATAGTGGGCAACTCTTTGTGTTAGGTCGAGGATCTTGTTGAAGCGCTCCTTTGATTCGTCGCTTAAAATGAAAGATGGCAAAAAGTTCATGTTGTTCGTAGTTGTGTTTATTTCAGTTGCTTTTCTAGGACAGGAATTGCAACTTTTGAATTCAATATGTATGATTTTATAGCATTGAAAGTCTTCAAATTTCAATCCGAAAGGTCAAAAGTCTTTCAAAAGTACAAATATATGCATATCATATATAACGTCACATGAAAGTTATGAAGGCTCATAGGAGTTCAAGTAATTCGATTTGCTACGCTAAACGCTGCATATGACAATTATAATACATTTATGTAGGTGTCAGTTTCACAAAAATTAGAATATCAATTATCCATGGAAAAGAGCTAAAATTTCCACTACGCTTATATATATATACTTATTGAATAGAAGAGAAGGAAAATACTGAATGACTCACATCTACAATAGTAACTGCAATGGGTTTTCAATAACGGTCTTCAATTCTCTCATGAAATCAGCACCTTTAGCACCGTCGATGGTTCTGTGGTCAAATGTACCTGTTATTGTGACTTGGTCATCGAATGCGATACCGTTTTCAGCACCAGCGTCTTCGACAGCAACTCTCTTTACAGTACCGATGGCCAAGATGGTGGATTGAGGTGGGTTTATGATAGAAGTGAACATTGATACTGCAGGGTTCATACCTAAGTTAGAAATACAGATAGTACCACCTTGGAATTCTTCTGGTACAAGCTTGTTGATCTTGGCACGGGAAGCCAATTCCTTGACTTCCTTGGAAATTTCAATTAGGCCCTTAGACTCTGCATTTTTAACAATAGGAGTCAAAAGACCAGTTGGTGTAGCAACAGCAACAGAGACGTCGACATTCTTGAATTGTCTGATGATACCCTCATTTTGAAGCCAATAAGAGTTAGCATCTGGTACTCTTCTAGCTGCTACCGTGACAGCCTTGATCAAGATATCATTGATAGATAGCTTATATTGGTCCTTGGCTGTAGCATTTAAGGACTTTCTTAGCTTTAATAACTTGGAGACAGAAATATCAGATGAAACAATGTATGATGGAATACTTTGTCTGGATTGTAGCAAGCGGTCACCAATAATTTGTCTCATATTAGTAATCTCCAAGTCTTCATAGGAAGCACCTCCAGTGGTAGAAGGAGTGGCCGATGGTGCAGCAGTAGAAGTGCTCTTTGGCGCACTTTCCAAGTACTTCTCGACATCGGCCTTAGTGATACGGCCACGAGGACCAGTACCTTTGACACTCTTCAAAGCAATACCTTTCTCTAGAGCAATAGTCTTCGCTAGAGGAGAGGCAATGATTCTGTCACCTAAAGCAACTGAAGAGGGTGTAGAATTAGACTTTGCAGCCTTCTTCTCAGATTTCTCCTCTTTCACTTCTTCCTTCTTTGGTTCTTCCTTTTGTTCCTCGGCTGCCGGAGCGGATGAAGACTGAGATCCACCAGCATCCTCTACTGTAAAGTCTTTGAATGCAGCAACATCTGCTTCATCTTCAACATACACAGCAATTGGTCTGCTAACAGCAACATCCTTGGTACCGGCTGGGACCAGAATCTTTGCCAGATAACCTTCGTCTTGGAACTCAAAGTCCATCTGAGCCTTATCGGTCTCAATTTCGGCTAGGACATCACCAGGAGCCAAGGAATCACCTTCCTTTTTAGACCACACAGCCAAGTTACCTTGACTCATCGTTGGAGACAACGCTGGCATACCTATCACAGTGTGAGGTGGGAAAGATGCATACAATCTCAATGTCATTGGAGTAACTAGACGGCCTCTCAAGGCAGTCCTAGAGACTTGGGGCAATGCTCTCAATAATGCAGACATATCTGTTCAATTCCAGAAAAAAAGATACTGTTATGTTTTGGAATTAGCAAAGTTTAATCCAAAAGAGACAACCTTCTCAAGGGAAATTAGTTAAATAGTAGAATATAATCAAAAATTAGTTATGAAGTGTTATCTAAACTCTTCAATTTTCTTCAAAATTCCAGCTTGCTCAATGAAAACCTTCCAGGAGTTCCTTATCAGTCAATTCTAACCCGATTTCTCTCAAAACTTCGCAGTTTTTCACAATTCTTTCGTGACTATAACTTGAAGCAAGGTACAATTACTCAATTTGTAACTCTAGTAGTATTTATGAACAGTCTACAGTCCTGAAACTAACCGCTCTCAACCAGCAACAAAACTCTTATTATCCGTCTTTTGCTGAGGGGTTTGCCCTTCCAACAGTTTAGGAGCATTTTTCCAAGCTTGGAGGAAATGGGAAGAGCAGAAAGATCAGCTGATACGGATTTTTATATAGTCGTTATACATGATGATAATACACCTTGTCAGGTAGGTATAAAGCATATGCTACTGCAAATTCCGTTTTTCCAGAGGACAGATTTAGCTTATTTTTGTTGCCAACACTAAGATCCAGCTTGCCATCTGGAGCTTCAGCTTCTCATGAACCAGTTGTCGAGGGTAGGGGGCTTTTCGTAGAAGTTTGTCTCCGGGACAGGTATTGGCACCAGTTTACGCTTTGTATTGGTATAATCTTCGTCCCACTTTATCGATACGCTACCCGTCGATTTGTCCTTTAACAGTGTCTGGCATGTCTGCCATGAGAATCGGACTATTTCTATAGGCCACCCGAGCAGAGGCTTCTGGTTCCCCTTTAACCAAGCGACTGTTTTAGGGTCTGATGGGTAGCCTGAACCCATAATCTCATCAGGTGTTCTCCTCAGACTCTCTATTAGCAAATCTCTGGTAACTTTAGCTACCACACTCGCCACACTTACCACACAGTACAACGAATCGGCTTTCTTAGCAACGGTGAATTTAATTGATGGAAATCTGTCTTCCAACTTGCGTTGATAAGAGGCTGGAGGACCCACAGTATCAACATACACATGATCTATACTGACCCCTCGGTCAATTACACCTTGTATTAGAGCCATTGTCACATCATGTGCTTGCTCGTTCAAGTTATAGTTTCTGGAAGGTGGATAGCGAGACATACCTGTCGATATATCATATGGCGTGATTGCTGTAGTGGCATACCCTACTTGATCTATTTCTCCCGCATACATCTTACTGAATAGCATCCTTCTTACAGGATCTGTCAGTTTCTTGGAGTCATCAAACGTATATTTTGGAATTAATACTTTGTCCTGGTATTCCTTTGTGCAATAGCTGATACCATATACCATAGGACCCATAACTGGACCACGACCAGCTTCATCAACTCCAAGTATCACTGGTGATTCATTGGCAATGACACTTTTGGGTATCTCTGAGTAATACGTTTTAGTCTTCAATGAATTCAAAGAAACCTGCACAGTAGGTGGTAACACATTCTTCTCTTCTGTAACCGTCATACTTAATCGATCTATAAAGTATCTTGACTGCTAACTGGTATCTAATACGCAGAAAAGTTGTCTAGAGTAATTGCAACTTATATGCAATTCTGTTTTTATTTATGCGATGAGCTTCTGATTTCTATGATTCACGTCAACAATGTCACAGAACGCGAAAAATAATCAATGAGCGCAATAGCGGATCAATACACTCAAAGTACACTTTTCATATAAAAAATCAAATAATGAATTCATGATATCCCATGCTATCTATTTACAAGATATAGTACTAGGTCAACTTGTTCTTACTGTCTATTTACGTCATCCAGGGTTCCAAATGGCAGTACTTGTTCAATACGTTGGCATCCAGTGATAAGCATGCACAGGCGATCAATTCCAAGGCCGAAGCCACCTATGGGTGGCATACCCCACTTCATCGCATTGATGTACTCTTGATCTATCGAACTCAGAGTGTCATTATCTCCGTAGTCCTCTTTCATGCGCGCCTGTTGCTCAAATTTTTCTAACTGGACTTGAGGGCAGTTCTCTTCTTCATAAGCATTGCTATATTCTCTACCTTTTATAAATAACTCAAACCTCTTTGTCGTCCGCGAATCATCGGGATTACTCTTGGCTAGGGGAGATATCACCGCTGGGTGGTGATATATAATAGTAGGATGACTACTATTACAATATTTTTCCTCAATTAGCTCGGAACATAATCTGTTTAATATTTGGGAAGAAGAATACGAAGATGACTTTCCAAAAAACTGGCCCTTGTATTTTTGAGGAATGACTTCCAGCAATTGCTTTGAATCCTCTATTTTTACTTGTGAAAGGTCAACGCCTAGCTCCTTTGATAACGTAGGTAAAAATTCAACTCTCTTAAATTTCCAATTGTTACTTTTCAATATGTCTTCTAACTCCAACAGTGATTCAGGTAGATACTGCTTTATCGTTAAATTGTTAGTCAGATCTGTTATAATCTTCTTAAACAAGTCTTCATTTAGCTTTATTAGATCTTCCATTGTCAAGTAAGATTGGTAGAATTCCAACGTCGTGAATTCTGGATTATGACTTCCATCTATACCTTCATTTCTGAAAGATTTACCTATCTCAAAAACCTTATTACAACCTGAAATGATTAGACGTTTCAGCCATAATTCTGGTGCTACTCTCAACATAAGTTTATCAAAGTCCTTTGATGATGACATAAATGGTTTGGCGACGGCACCATTACTTTTAGATGATAATATTGGCGTTTCAACCTCAATGAAATCCCGTTCCTCCAAAAAGTTTCTGATAGACTTTAAAATGGAGCTTCTAATTCGTATGTTCTGAAACCCATTAATCTGATAGTCGACAACTTTGTTACTATTCGATTTTACCGTATCGATAAGTTTAGGTGGAAGAGGCATCTGTGCGACCGATAATATCTTCGGCAAATCTGTGCAACGAAGTGATATATTCTTCATCCTTGACTTGGATAATCGCGGTAAACCAGTTGTCATTACATAGTCGCCTTTCCTTAAAAAGGACAGCTCACTTTCGAAAGTTGCCGAATTTCCAATTTCTCGACAATTTAATATCAACTGAATACCATGAATTCCATCCACCAGATCAATAAATGCCATCTTTTTCCCTGAGAATCGTATACTTTTGATCCTGCCGCATAATGATATTTTTTGGTTTATTTTGTTCAATTGATCTTCAGATGTACTCCCATACTTCTTCAAAAATATATCAATACTGACTAAATTACCACGCTCAATAGAACTCATAGAAGGATAATACCTATCCAATGAGCTCAAAACCAATTCATTTCTCTTCGTGAATTCTAGATTACTAGAATCAATAGCAACCTTTGATGCCAAACCTCTACCAATTCGTATCCTCGAGCTCGCGTACAGCAGCCGAGCACCAACTATACGAAGCATTGATTGTGCTTGCTTGTAGACATCAAATTTAACTTAAAGGGTTTCTATAGTCTATAATCGTCCTTCAAGGTTTGAATCATGCATACTAATATGAATTTTGCAGTATTTCATCCTTTTGCGATGCCCTTGTCAATTATTATTCGTCATTATGGATGCGACAACAAGATAGTCATAGTCATGTAACAGTAACCTAAGACAGATAGAGATAAGCTAGGGATTACGTTGCACAATTATTTACATGTTCATTGTAAATTTCAAACAGTAAAGTTGTTAATGAATGCAGTTATTTTATTTGTAAATGTATATTGAAATATGTAGCTATCTTTTACAAGTAATCCTTTCTGTTTGCAGTTCTAACAAATCTTCTCAGTTGCCATTCGACATCAGCATCCTTGTTCTCCAATGTACCCAGTCTTAATTCAAAGAGTCTCATTTCAAACCTAGGACCAACTTCCGCCATCTCAACACCATCTTTTGTACGCACATATACATGTTGTCTAACACTAATAAAATCACCTCTGTTTGCAAAAGTTATTACCCTAGAAGAATCCTTTTTTGGCCCCGGTGGGAAAAGATTTTTCAATATGGTAACAACTCTGTTACCTAGAGGTGTAGTAAAATTATCAAATATCAGATGTGGATTGACTTCGCTTTGATTACCTCTGTTTAGTATATCATGCCTTAGAACTACATTGTGTAAACTGAAAAATGCCGTAGGCCCATATGGGAAATGCGATACTGTTAAAGATGTTGGGACACCTCTATGTTCATGTAGTACAACCAAATCTGTTGTGCCTGATTTTTTACAAGCCGATACCAAGTCTGCCATAACGTAGTTACCTCTATTTAGTCTTACTGCATTAGGAAACAGCAGTTTTATCTCCTTGGCAAATTGCGCTAATCTTGAACTTGGATCTCTGGATGTAGTTACAATAACTCTTGCTTCAACTATACCACTACTTGCAGAATACTCATCATCAACACCGGCCTCATCCTCATTGTCAGCCATACTCTGATCATAACGGAAATCCTTTTGTAACTGCTCATCCTCTGCTAATTCTTTCGGTAGTGGCTTACCTTGAGCAAGTGCTTGCTTGATAATCTGTCTTTTTTGTTGTAATTGTGTCTCTTGTAGCTCTTGGGCTTTCCGATATAGATATTCCCTTCTCTCACGAGCTTGTCTCCTCAACATTTTGTATTGTTTTCCTGCTAATTATTCCTTGAAACAGTTATATAAGGATCAACTTGAATATACCGTGGACACTTAGATCTAACAACAGTAAACAAAGTATGATGTTAACTAATATACGTTATATCATTACTTTTTAGATGCTCATCGCAAAATTTTTCAAAATTTCAATTTTTTTCAGAAATAGTGATGCCCTTTACTCGAAACTGAAAATGCGATGGATTATTGCGATGCACACAGATATCAATCCATTTGATTGATGGTAATATAAATTGTTGTGAACCTGTCAGCTTCTAAAAAGCTTTAGGCCAATACTAAGAATCAAGTAATTCGTTAATCATTAATTAATTATGTGTCATTATATAATTGAATGAGCTAAGAAAGAGTACAGAATTCACTGGCAGACGTTGAGAATGAAAAACACCCCACCGAATCATCAATGTAGATATGTTAGCAAGTTGTATATGCCCGATGAACTCATGTGGTTTTGATGCAGCTGTTTCATATGGTTAAGTTCTCATTTATGCCGTCTTTGCATTTGCGATCGTTGGTATCTTTCCTCTTCTGATATCTCCATTCTTGTCTTCAGTACAGAGTTCTTAACATTTTTAATAGGTATATCCATTGATTCACGTCGGGTTAGCTTTCTGCCTTCTCGTTGATTTACATCTGCTTTCACAGCCATACGCTGTTGCTGAATATTATTCGGTACAAACATGTGTGTCGACAGTGCAGTTGGTAGCAAAGTATGAGCCGTAGGTGGTGCATTAGATTCATACAGGTATCTGGCTCCAGTGGCTTCTGATACAATACTACTGGAACTTCCCCTTCTAGATGTCGACCTCATATTAGATGTCGATCTTGTTAAGGTTTCACGGATGTATTGAGATGGTTGCATAAATGAATCATGAGGAGGCGTTACTGAACCGACAGCAGTCACATTAGTAGTTTCAATAGTTGGCTTGTGTGCCGATGAAACTTTGTAGTTTTGACCTGATATACTGGTAGGCGTAGAGTTCTGAGAGTTGAATAGACTGGATCGACCAGAATCTTCACCACTGTCCTTTGTAGAATATGTAGATGATCCATTGTGAAACAAACCACTCAATAAACTCCTTCTAATAGGTTGTGACAGATTGTTAGATTGTATTTTCTCTAAATGATGGGCGCCATCTTGGAGCTCCGAACCATGCGCGCTCAACTTCTTGTCATTACTTGCCTGCTTTGCGAGAACGAGCTTATCCCATTGTTTATTATAATATTGTTCATCCTCATCTTCCTCATCTATCTCGTCAGTATAGAATTCTGAACTGTCCGAAACACTATCCCAATCGGATTCATCCTCATCCTCACTGCTAAAAAATATCTTATTATCCTTTCTTGTTTTGTTGTTATTGTGCTTAGACTCCGAACCACGCCTATTAGGTTTGCCAAATAGGGACTCATGCTTGAATATACTCTTGCTGTTATTGTCCGAGACCTGGGATGTACCTGAATTTGATCTTTTATGATTACTCTTTCCAATATTAAGAACTTCAGGCGATTTGGATCTACTTTTATTTCTTTTATCATTCGGAGAATCTGAGCTGTGTTTCTTTTTAATAATGACCATATTAGTGTCAAAGCCTGTTATAACCATCTGAGGATCCTCTTTCTTCTTTTTCTGCTTAATTTGGTTAAATTGTTTATATAACAAATGGTTCGATTTATTGAAATCACTAACGTTTTGATTACCAGCATTTTCTGATCTATTGTGATTCTTTTGAAACAAAGCAGTAGTCGATTTATGCTGTCTTTCCTTTGAAAGAATACCACGAATATCAGCATGCTGATCATTTTTCTGAAAGCTGTCATTACTTCTATTTCTTCTTGGCTCAGTAGCACCATTAAGAGCCTCCATGGGTCGTATCGCAGTGATTTTTGATCTTTTATCAGTATTTTCATTCTTCGGTAGTATTTGGGTGAAACTTGTTTGCGGTTTTTTGGATGTTATATTCGTTGTAGTCCCGAAAGTAGTGGCTGCAGATTTATTGTTACCATTGTTGTTCATTGGATTAAGTACACTGTATATATTTTTAACCCCATCTCTTTTCTTTGATATATTAATATCGTTATTTCGTAGAAGTGCCTTATTGAGAATACGCCAGCTTAAATTGCCTAAGCGTTCACCTTGCTGTATCGTCTTTGAAGTCTTGATTAACGTTGTGTACAGTTCGACTGTATCAAAGAGGTGAAGTCTTTCTGGTGTAAACAAGTTGGGAGATACCTTTAAAAACTCAGAGCTTATTGCTTGTTTTGAGAGGCCTGAGTTTTGTTTATTGTTTGGATTATTTTGTGAATGTTGTTGCTGTCGTTGCTTTTGCTGTTGTTCACTATGTTGCTGAGTTATGGTCTGCTTTATAGCGTTGCCTGTCGGTATCTTAGAATCAGTCCCAGGAGAGAGTTCTAACGGAGGTATATTATCTGGGCCTCTCGGAAGTCCCAACTTACTTGGCATGATGTTGTGTGTAGTAATCGTCTATCTTCTTCTTGCTGATAGTATTGTAATTAGGTATGAAGAAATAAGTTACAATAAAAGTAAAATCTGTTTATCCTGCGCTATTGAATCAATGTAGTGAATTTCATTAGAAGGCTACTTGTCTTCCTTGTTTTCTAATTATATTACCCCGAGATGATGTGGCGTATGTAAAACTCTTTGTAATGAAAACCGAAGTATATCAGTAATTTTTGAAAAGATTTAGCCTAGGTATATCCCTGTTTATTCTTCAAAGGTGGTTCAAATTCAGTGGATGAGGTTTATCTGCAGCAAACTTCTGTCAAAAAAAAAAACACCACTGCGGCAGATCAGATTTTGCTTTTTCTAGGTGAAATGCTTCCTTGTTGCTGCTAAAAGAAAACGTAATCAATATGACCGTATCAGCGATTTAGTGCCATAGGCTATTGTTCTAACGGAGTTTTACTCGAGAAACATTGTTTCTCTCACTATGAAGTGGTCATTTCTAGTTAAAAATTGCGAAATTTCAAATTTTTTCCTTCTAGGTAATCCCTTTACCCAGACCTTTAATTTTACGGAGATCGTGTTCCGAAGCAATATTGACCTGTGATGAGATGTAGAAATGTGTCAAAATTAAATTAGTTGTCATGATATTTACGCTATATATATTATTGAAACAAGATACGTTTACACTGGCCGGATCCGGTGCGATTCTCTCCACTTATATTTAGCGTTGTGCTTATGAGACAATACAATCGTCGTCATCATTACATCTCCTGCGCTTCCTGCTGTCAGACCTGTTTGATCTTGATCTCTTAAACTCTTTGAAGTTTTTATAGTCTGGTACAAAATCGCTTAGAACATGCTCTTCAACTTCTACTGCACCATCGCTATTCGTAACAGCATCATCAATACGTTTCTGATCAGATTCATCTTCTTTCTTGACATTCGGGTCTTGCTCCAGGATCTCTTGTAACTTCGTTATAGTGGTGTCTTCCAATCTCTCTGGGAACTTAACTTGGAATTGTACATATAGGTTACCATAACCATCGATATCCGTACCCGCTATGTTAGCGTGATCACTATTTGCAATAACCTTAGGCATACCAAGACCCTCTACTGTCTTGAAACAACTTGGCTTCAATAATTCATTCGGTATTATACTTAACTTTATTATTTTTCCCGATGGGTGGCCTTCTATCATTATTTCACCACCGCATAAGCATGTCTTCAAAGGTACTTCACAGTTCTTTAATACAAGATCATGGTCATTGACCACTTGGAATTGGGTATTTTTGACAAGATCAATCACAATCACTACATCACCTGGTTGCACTTTGATTAGCCCATGACTAGTCTCTATCACTTCATCAGCTTCACCTGGTAGGACAATCACCTGGTTATGGGTCATACCAGCTTTAACCTCGACATCAAAAATCTTTCTCTCCTTCGATACTCCACTGCCTTTACACACAAAGCACAAGTCACTGTCCTTGATAAATGTACCGGTACCATGACAGCTGTTACAAGTACTGCTCATAGTCTGTACCATGGGGCCCACCCTTCTAGTCTTCACCACTTCACCTTGCCCTTTACATGTTCTGCATGACGCGACACGCATACCACCTTTACCATCACAACTGCTGCAAACTCTCATTCTGTTTAAGCCCAGCTTGGTCTTCTTACCTTGGTACAAGTCGCTCAAGTTGCACTTCAAGTAATGCTTTATGTCGGGCCCTGTTCTCATGTGGCCATCTCTTGCCCCATGGGCTTGTGCACTGTTGCCAAACCCGTCAAACCGGGAACCGAACCCGAACGAAGGACCAGCATCGCCCGAGCTGTTGAAGAACTGCGCAAACAGGTCCCCAGCGGAAGTACCAAACATATGCATCGGATTCCCACCGCTGTAAAACGACATCCCCTCGCCAAAGGGCTCCTGGCTCGCGATGGCAGACTCATCAGTGGTGCCATACCTGTCATACATCTCGCGGCTCTTGGGGTCAGAAAGCACCTCGTAAGCCTTCGATATCTCCTGGAACTGCTTCTTAGACTCCTCAGAATGGTTGTTCTTATCAGGATGGCACCGCAACGCAGCAGCATGGAACGCCTTCTTTATCGTGACTTGCGAAGCATCGCACTCAACATTAAGTAGATCATACAATCTCGTGTCCTTGACCATCTAGAAACATCCAAATTATTCTTATTAGTTTTTAGACTGGTGCCTGTCCTTTCCCACTTTGCATAGAAGCCCGCTGCCACTGCTTGCTTATATACTTTCACCACCTTCTGCTGCACTATGAATGTAAAAACTCATCGAAATCCTAGAAATCCCAGAAATCCTAGATTGGAATGGTGCTTCTAAAACCTTGCTGCAGGTCCTTCTAAGCAATCTACCAACACAATCCTTCCAAGAATGTGAGGTCTCTGCAAATGACAGCGTCCCTCCAGTCGCCCGATGACCTCGCACTAAATGCCCGCACAACATCGATTGAACAACGCAGAAAATGGAAGGAAAAGTCGGCAATCTCTAAGCTGACTTTATCAAGGAAATTTGCCTCCTTTGTGCTGTACTTTCTAAGCATATAAGTTCAGAAATTGAAATGGAACTGATTTACCCTTTTCGTCCCTTCTACGTGCTTCTTCATGTTTCCATCTCCTTCCATTACACAGAGCAGCCCGCACAAGATGCCTTTTCAACATTCGCTTTTGTCTTGGGATACGTATACTGGAGTCACATGTTTTTATTGTAACCGTTCGTCACATTACTATCATGTGACCTATACAAAGCGTTAAATAGCCCCCGCCAGTGTATATATTCCTGACGTGGGTTCAATTGTGTCTGGAAATGCAGTTACTATTCGAGAATATGTATGTTTGTAGCTGTTTAAACTATATGATGTAATACGTGTGTATTTGGTGTACTCCCCCCCCCGCCCTCACAAATATGGTTCTATAGGTTATGCAGTGACGGGGGTAGATATGTGGTTGTGTGATGAGCTGGTGGTTGTGATGCTGCTGGAGCCCGGGTGTATGACGTGCAAACGGGACCGGAGAGCGGTGGGCTGTGCCATCAGTTGCTCGTGCATCTCCTCCTCGGGGATCACTATAGGGTCATCAATGCTGAGTCCGCTGGTGGGTGTGTAGCGGAACGACAAGGACTTGTCGTCCTCTATGGCTGGCGGAAGCGGGAACACGTACTCATCCAATATGCTATGGGCCGCATCGTCCTCGGCGGATACTTCCCCGGACTCTGATCCCGAGTCATCCGTGGTGAGCGCTGTAGTCATAAGTGTGATTCGTAACTGAATCCTTTGGTATATAATATTGCGCATGTATTGCTCCCACAGCTTCATTATGGTTTGATGCTCCCGTGACAAGTTCCTGTATCGTATATTTCTGTAACCACCAGGAGAGGTCTTGCTTCTGCGGATTGTTCTTCGAATAGCCGTTGGCGTGCTAGACGTCGATAAGCCAGACGGCGCCTGGCTTGTGATAGACACCACAGGGTCTCTGTGCCTCATTTGGTTTACTTTTGAGTTTCGCACCGACGGCATCGAACGCTTGATGGAATTTTTCCTAGAGACGGTGCTATCGTCAACATGATACACTCGAGACGGTATTCTCTCAACGGTAGGCACTACTCTTGGTCTATAATGGTATTTTCTCTTGATGCCATATACAGCAGCTGCGTTGTCCGTTGCCCTCGGATACATCTGGCTCAAATTCAAAGTGCGGAGATCAGTATAATTCATAACTGATTCTAACTCAGCCCGATTTCTAAATCTATGGGGTTCTAATTTGACCTTCACGTTGCTGTCTTGTATCCTTGTAAATTTTGTGTTCTTCTTACTATTCCTCTTGAAAAATCCTCTGTGGAAAATGAACTTCTTTTTATCTTTGTATTTCTTCAACTCTTGCACATTCGTAAAATCCTTCCGCTGTATACTAGAGTGGCGTGCAATTGAAGCTTTACGTTTTATGGATCCGTAGTCCCTATGAGCATTCGTCGCTTGAGTTAAGGGAAGACCAGCTTGCCCTTGCTTATATTTCTCCCAGTTGGATACTGCGTTCAATATGTCGTTTTCAACTGAAGTTGTATGGCCTTCATTTGTATTCATTGGGTTTTCATTCCTTCCAGGTCTAATGAGACTTTTTGACACTCGTTAGTTTGGTTATGTTATCTCTTTTTTGTCGAGGTTACCCTTTATCTCTACTGGTAATTATATATTCTGCGACCAGTCAAAAGTTAGAATGATTAGTTTTTGTTGTACCTTGGTCTTATAAACCATATACAAGCTAATGGCGAATGAATAATATCCCTCTTCCTTTTATTTAACTCGGCGATCTGGTGGTTCCCTCTAGTAACGTTGTCAATAAACTTTCACCTCACATCTGTCCGAGAATACAAGCCTCGACAAACCCAACATATTCCATTAACCTACTTGACCTGTTAGTGCAATTAAGTGCGTTATCTAAAGCGTACTTACTATCTTTGTGAGTGGAAACCTCTATGGCTGATTGCCATTGACCAGCAATTAATTTTAAAATATGAAGCCAGCCTTTTTTATTTTGTCAAATTTTCAGTATTACTTCCTTAGATACTTCCGTAGAACAACTTCAAAAATATGTCAAATATGTCGATGAGCTACAAATTGAAAATGATAAATTTGTGAAAATAGTCTCACATCTACAATAGCTTGATGTTGACTGGGTTTGTATTATGTGTATTGGGTAGCCAGCATCAACTTCTATTTATATATTATACAGGCTTGCATCTATATGTAATGCATTAGTTTCCCAGTCACATAGGGCCTTGTGCAACAGATTCTGTATTCAATATATCTAGTGGGCACGCAGTGCAATGATTCTGTACTTAATAAAATTTAGATATCTTGCTTGGAAGTAATAATGGACATGCATTTGTACTCATTCGAGTACGTAGACTTCCATAGACGTACTTTCCCATCTTCACCAGTACTGCTCAAGATAGTACCTGTTAAATTCCAGGAAACTGACCATACCTCACCTTTGTGGTCATCGTGTTCGCTCAGTAGTTCCACTTCTAAGTCTGTATTATTTTGTCTTTGCTTTATACCTTGGTCTTCCATATTATAGTCATCTGAGTCACTTAAGTTTGGTGTATTTGATTTTGATGTAGAATCATTCACTCTGAATATACGTACTCTCCCGTCTTTGCAACCAGTTGCAATCAAATGATAAGGTCTGCCAATCAATGGAGCCCAGCTTATGCTTCTGATCAGGGATGTGTGCCCGGGTAGCTTACCAGCCTGGTAGAAATGCCCATCTTTGCCTCTTTGATATATATAAGCCTGATCTAATGCACAAACAGCTATCTTCTCTGGAGAGAATCTCGTGAAACACCATGATAATCCAAACGCCGATTGTAAGTTGTTAGCAGGAGCCACTGGTAATACTTTTACTTCTGCAGTCATGGTCCAAGACCTCAAGTTTGAAGGATCAAGGGCGTCATACATCCTCATTATACCATCATTCCCAATACTTGCTATCCGTAGTCCAAGGTGAGATGGAGCAAACTTGACGCAATACAGCGAACCCTTTGAATCATTTAGTGTGCATAGCCTAGTCCATCTGCGACCAGAACACTCTTCTTGATTGGGATCCTCTTCCCAAATCTTTATAGTCTTATCATAAGAAGCAGAAGCAATAATGCGTCCATATTCGGGGCTAGCCCAATCAAGAGATACAATACTGCTGTCATGTGCTCTCCATGAATCATTTAGTTCCCATCTGGTCGCATCTTTATCCAATTTGAATACTTTAATATGTTGATCTGAAGAGCAGGTAGCCATGGTTCTGCCATAGAAATCATACGCAACATCATGAACAATATCTTCATGGCCTGTGTTAAAAGGTTGCATTTTCAAAATATGCAATTATTCTGGAATCCAATTGTTTTGTAAAGCTAGAAAAGCAGAGTTTATGATTCTCGCAAATACCAAATGCAATCGAAAATGAAGTAAATAATGAGTTCTATCTTTCGAGAATACCAAATAGTACACTTTGTTTAAGCTTCGTAAATATCCATTGTTATTGTGCAATTTTACACTTTTTCAATGATTCTCTGATTGAAAATTCGGTTCATGCGCTGTTGAGTGACAAAGATGGCGATGAGCATGTAAGCAATTAAAGTTGAATACAATAAATTACGAAATTATATCTGTTAAATAAGTATGCATGCGATTACACCAGATATGGTTAGTGCTTTCTTTGTCTCAGTGTGGTTTTGATCTTGGTTATTCCACGGCCGAATACCAAGTCAAAATACATATGAGTTAGATCAGTAATACATCTGTAGCACGCCCATGATTATTCAAAATGTAGCTTCTGGGCAGCAATTAGGACAATGTGTGAAGTGTTGACTTCAACTCTTTATGATGAGAAGTATTCCTCACGCATTTTGATCAGATCATTGCACCATTCGGATACTTCGGGGGTTTTAATTGCATCCTTAGCAGACCAGAACTGGTCCAATCTTATGTTATTTGATTGCTCATATTCAAAACATTGTACCAGCATTTCGAACTTATCTATATCCTTGACATAGCGTGCTTCTGGGGAAGATACATTTTCGTACGCTAACCAGTCCTCTAATATCTCCTTTGCTGCTTTAGAATTGAAAGGTGCTATGATTTTATCACATAGGTATTTAATAGTGTCATACTCTCTTCTATGTTTCTCTTCCTTTGTCATAGGATCATTTGGTGTGATGTCTCCAACTAAGGACTCGGCCAGGTCGTGTACCAATGAGATTCGCACACACTTATCTCTATTAATATCAGGATTGGTAATCAACATGGAAGTTATGCCCATTCTGTACATGTGATCCGAAATACTCTCGGGGTCCTTCACCTTATGGTCAACCCAACCGGTTCTTTTTTGAATCTTCAGTTGCTGCACAATGTTCAGCAGTGCAATAACATAATTAGAGTTTTTGGTACCTGCTAAAGCTTTCTTAACATTGTCTGGGATATGATCCTCAGGCTTCCAACTCTCATTCATTTCAGTAAGTTATGTGTAGGCTTGAGATTTCTAAAATTTGGTGACGTTATGGTATTCAAATCACAAGCATTTCAACATTTCTTAACCACTATACTGTATTAATGATATTCCTTAATGTTAAATAATTTTGCAGGATCAGCGATGAGACCGTTAATGCCAAAAAATGAAAAATCAAAATAATTGCCATGTTAAAAACCCTGAGATACTCGCAGTTAAATAGATTTAACGATTTTTATTATTATTATTATTTAGTTTAAAAGAATATGATACAGTTATTAAATATGCAAATGCAGTTAGAATTTAATTGTTTTAAATTAAATGATTATATTCATATACACTACGAAAATTAATCAGTTCCTTGCGAAATTAAAAAAGATGAATGTTACACTTTTTCAATTAATTTAAGCAATCAATTCGACGACACCACCAGCGGCCTTGATCTTTTCTTCAGCCAACTTGGAGACGAATCTAGCCTTGACAATGACTGGGACATTTGGGATTCTACCCTTACCCAAGACCTTACCGTAACCGGCAGCCAAAGTGTCGATAACTGGAGCAGCAGACTTGGAAGAAGACTTCAAGTATTCGTCTCTCTTGTCTTCTGGGATCAAAGTCCACAACTTGTCCAAGTTCAAAACTGGTCTCCAGAAGTGGTTTTGTTGCTTGTGGAAGTATCTCATACCAACCTTACCGAAGTAACCTGGGTGGTACTTGTCCAAGTTGGTTCTGTGGTGGTGTTGACCACCAGCCATACCTCTACCACCAGGGTGCTTTCTGTGCTTACCGATACGACCCTTACCGGCTGTAAATATACGATTTATCCATTCAGTAAAAAAATGTCAGGATAAAAATTAAATGTTAGTAAAACAATGTTCCGTCAATTGCTTTTTAGGTTATTTATTTGCAGCTGGAGTAAGGAATCATAAACACATAACGATTTCTGTGATTGATAATGTTAAATCTTTCTCAATTTAAGTGTCCAAGATGTACAAAGCAATAGATCCTAATTAAAGGTTAAGCTTGCAACAACCTTCTCAAATATATCTGCAATCCCGGTGATCGTCAGTAATTTCAGATAGGTTGTGACACTATTTTTTTTGGATTTGGTTTCAAAAAAAATTTTCCCTCTGGCATAACTGAAAACATAACTGTCTCAGCTATATCAGAGGTATAGGAAGAAAGTTATTAAAACATTGTCAAAAACACATCATCGTCTTGGTTCTTTCATTCCATCCTTTCTTCCTCCACAAATGAATTGTTATTTTGATGGAACTACATACCTGAGACGTGACCTCTGTGCTTTCTAGTCTTGGTGAATCTGGTTGGCATTTCTGTTAGACTTGTTTGCGGTTGGTTATCTTGTATTGAAAGACAGAAATTAAGAACTCAAGAGAAGTACCAATGGAAATTAAAATACCAATTCTAAGTATACAATATATATCAGTTGAAAAAATGTATGAAAAATTTTTTGGTTCAGAAGAGACTCATCGCAAAATTTTTGGAAAAAAAAAAAAAAGATGGAATATGGTGTAGTGAAACACGATATCACGTGGGTATTACAGAGCACCGGGTCGCAAGTTTCTCCGAGCGTTATGTCTACGGCAGTTCGATAAGAGTTGTTGTGCTGGCGTTTCTGTGCACAATGTCACATGTATAAAGCGTAACGAAGCAATGGCGCTTTCCTCTTTAGGAAACCTAATCTGCCCGTGTTCCGTATTTGTTTAGTCCGAGGAAAAAAATGAATAATCCAATTTTTTTTGAAATGTAGAATATGGTGTATGGGTGTTGGAAAACAGTCACAAAATATATACATATCATACTACACGTATATTACGGTCTTTAAATCACATGATTATAATTCCGAGTGCACACCAGTGGGTAGCTGCCGCTAGAGACTAGTGGAATAGTCATTGTAACGTGTATGAGTTTCTATATGACACCACCAATGGCTAAATACTTAAGGTTTATGTTAACTAGTCTTCTGCTTGATCGGTATATTAAGCCATTTCTATATACAGTATTACACTCATTTGGCAAGGGAAAGGTTTTGCTTTATAGGTTTCAGTTGGAAATTGTGTTTTCTAAGGTAGTAATACTTATGAGCAAATTTCCACTAGTACTCTATAATAATAATATGTCAGTCGTCCGATATAGATAATTCTACAACATTTAAATTTTGGAATCAGTGTAAATTTATGTTTTGTAGACTATATTTGCTACATTTAATATACTTGGTAAATTGGTTCTCATCCATATTGAGGGGAATCTAAAATATGATATGTAACAATTAGTTTTCATGAATTACTGCGACTTACCTATTAATTATGGAAAATGGAGAGGGGGTGATCTATACAAAAAGAGAGAAAAATATATATTGGACATTCACTCCCTTTAACGGACATTAGCATTAACGATGGTAGCAACTTTGAATTCTTCACCCTTAGCATTAGTCAATTTTCTAACTGGATGTTCCTTATCTTCTTCATCCTTGAAGATAACTTCCAAGTTTTCGTTAGTGCTGAAATGTGGTTGCAATTGCTCCCACAGCTTCTTCTTAGGGTTCAATTGCTTCAATGGATCTTCAGCGCCGAAACCTTCGAAGAAAACTTTGTCACCTGCCTTGGAGCCCTTTGGTGGTTCAACAAATTCAACCTTATCCTCAGCATTAGAACCACACAAAACCATAGCGGTAGACTTTACACCTCTCATGTTGACTGGCTTCAAGTTACAGACAGCAACAACATAACGTTCCTGCATGGCCTCTAGTGGGAAGTGCTTGACTAGACCAGAACAAACAGTTCTTGGACCTTCCTCATCACCAACATCGATAGTGGAGACGTACAAACTGTCAGCATCTGGGTGCTTAATAGCCTTTTGAATGAAACCGACACGGAAGTCAATGACAGATGGCAATACCTTCTCTGGAGCCTTTGTTTCCTTTTGTTGTTGTGCTTGTGCAGCCTTTTTAGCAGCCTTCTTCGCCTTGGCTTCTTCTCTCAACTTCTTCAAAGTCTCCTCATCTGGCTTACCTCTTTGCTTCTTGTCACCATCGTTAGCCTTCTTCTTGTCATCCTTCTTATCATCCTTCTTACCGTCATCCTTCTTAGCATCATCCTTCTTCTTTGGCTTCTCAATAACTTCTCTTGGCAATTCGATGTTACGGTCAAATTCCAAAGTTTGGTCCTTAGACAATTGCAACAAAGCTTGCAAGTAGTCAACCCATCTAATAATGTGTCTGTAGCTACCCAAAGTACCCTTAATGTCCTTAGAACTGGAAACTAGTTCCTTGATAACTGGCAAAGTGGCTTCGAACAATTCAACATCGTGAACTGTTGGCTGAGAAGTAGCAGCAATAAAACTGTTATCTCTCAATTGCAAGTTCAAATTGTTCAAGTTGGCTTGCAATTGACCAGTCTTTAGAATAGACTCCCATTGAGCAACCAAAGCAGATTGCTCACGACTTAGTTGAGCTGTAGAATCAGCAACAGATAAACCCTTAAACTTAGCAACTAAATCAGACATACTTCTCTTTACTGTCAACCACTTGAGCATACAAATTATATTGCAATTAACACTCAAAACCACAGAAAAACTATAGATGAGTTAAAAATAAAAAGTTAGCTACAATAAGTCGTACTACAAAAACACTTGACAGTTGCACGGAGAATCATCCTAGTTCATACTATTACTGTTCTCTTGTTGAAACGATGAGCAATAATTTTTCATTTCTTGAAAGGTTTAAAAAATGAGATTATAATGCGAATTTCTCACGAAGTGGGCTATAAAGCAATAGCATTTTAAAGTCTATATAAATGCTCTGGTATTTTAATGTTACATAATATAAAATCATATCATACTATCTAATAATTTCCCTCTAGGCATCAGATTGATTCACTATCGCAATAAACTATATCTTCTTCTTCAGCCATCTTCCAAATCTTGTAGTTGCATTTAGTTTCTTTTCATCTTCAAACTCCTCAGATTCTGACATCTTCTTCTTTGTGCCAATGATTTTGCCCAAGTTGTACATTGAAGACGATTTCACCTTACCGTTTCCATTCATTTGATGGTGTAAGTGCAGTTGCGATCTCTCTGTGTTGTCTCTCTTGTTTTGTATATCGACTGTGGGTAATGACAAGAATACATCAGTTTTACCATCTTCATTGAATAACCTGCTGAACTGTTCATCATCATAACCATCCCGTAAAACATCAGCAACAATGACACCATTCTTTGTATAATATATCTTATTAGACATTGACTGCACAAAAGATCCCATCTCTGTAAGTTGAATGGATGGATATTCATAGTCTGCCAACCTATCAAGTAACCTATCAAGCTTATTTACTAACAGCGCTGATTCCGTCTCTAGTTGCTCAAAAAGATCATAGTCCTGCTTTGTAATTTCTTTGAATTGCATACTATAAATCTTTGAGGATGGCTTCTTTTTTGGAGATTCATTAGATTTTAAGTATCTCATCAAATCATCTCCAAAAACATCTGAGTTATCCTCAGTAATTTCCTCGAATTCTAACTCCCCAATTTCCGGTTTCTCCTCGTCAACTGTAGTCCAGTCATCTAGTTTATCCAGATCTGAAGTTCTTTCAGATTTAATATTATTTTGTACTCCTAACTTATCAGTAGTTATAAGCTCTATCAACTCAGTTTCATCCTGGTACTTATCAATACCGTAAACACTAGACTTCATATACGGCAGAACGTCGGGTTTAATGATCGACATAGCTGTTTCACGGTCAGCAGTAGATCCCAGCAATTTTGTTGAGAAATCAATCTTTCTTTCTGTAACCTTGTCAACATATTCTATCACTTGCTCTCTGAAACCTTCTACAAATGGATTTAAGGGTTGAAGCCATTGCTCTTTGACTCCAAACGGATTGAGGGTAGATATATTTTGTAGAACCTTTGTAATCAGCAACATGTTTCTTGTTTGCTTCATTGTCAAATGACTTTCAGTAAATTTAAATAATTTTGGATTCAAAATTAATGGACAAAAGAAACGAAGGAATAAAAATGCTGAAATACAATTCAATATGCTTTGCTGACCTTTTTCTAAACATATGATTTCAAATCCCTTCCTTAACTCATGGAGCTGTTTCTTTATCTTTTTTGGAAGGTCGTTACTAGTTTCGATTATTCTATTCCATATAGTACAAACCCATTGTTTCAGGTCTTCCGAGTTGTGTTGTATAATTTGTCGACGTTCAATATCGTCCTTTGCGCTTATTCTCATTGGATCCATTTCGAAGGATACTTCTTCATTTAATAAATTTCTTATCAAAGTACCAAACGCCTTTTCGAGATATTCACGTCCAATTCTCAAAAAGTATAACTCCAAGGTCTTCGTTAAAATGCTATTTCCTCTAAACAGAGAGTTAACACGAGAAGGCATATACTGCCCATCAATACCAGGCCTACTACCTGATTGCTTACTAAAATCCTCAAGCTCCTTGTTAATTAGTATAGTACACCATATATCTTCCTTTTGCATTGTTTGAAAAATATTCAGGAATGTGACTGCACATTTTTCTACTTCTTTTGATGTCCCTATACTTTCCCCATAAGCAAAGCCTGTCAGATATTTCAGATTTATGGAATTTAAAGTTTCATCAATTTTCTTGAAATTGTTTGGTGGAAGAATGTAGTTTCTTCTACTAGTTACCTTTAAACATAATGTCCCGACTTGTTTCTCTGGATTAGCTACTGAAAATAGCGGTACACGTGTTTCCTTATCCAACATAGTTCCATGTATCATATCTTTAGTTATTGTACACCTTCCTAATATTTGCTGTTTATAGTCTGAATTGTATTTTAGATCGAATTGTAATTTGTCTGGTATTACAGCTTCTGTAAATTCAAATATCTCCCTCCAAAAGGGATTTTTTGAGCTTTGGACAAATGGAGTTCTTGCAAATATTTTGCCCCAAAGAATAACATCTACAAATAAAGTACCTTCTTCGATGCCAGACATATCATTTAGATTTCCTTCAAGAACGGACACTTCCAAATTATTAACTAATCTTAAGGTATTGGATCTGGCAGCACCTATAAGAGATAATTGTTCTGCAGAAGTGAAAAGTTGAAAAAGTGTATACATTAATTCAATTTCATGTTTAAGCTTGCTATGCAGTAATAAAGCTTGATGCTTGTCGTCTAAACCTACCCCTCCCAATAAATTTCCACCAACGTAATTTATCTTCGATCTTAGTGAACCGAGGTGGCCAATATATAAACAATTATCATCATACAAATGCCCATTAACTATTCTCACTTCAGATGAAAGTAATGTCTTCACATCCAAGGAGTAAATTATGGTCTCATCGATAATTATATCCAGAATACCTGTCTTTTTGAGAATACATTTGGCTTTAAACCAGGAGAAATTTGATGAATTTGATAAATAATCTGGATCAAGCATGCTACCAGCATCAATGAATGAACTATGACTCAAATAATTTTCAATATTAGATATATTTTTGAGCGTAGTGACATTTGCATCAAAGGGAATAGGACCATAGACATTGCACTCAATTTCAAATGATTCAGAAAGGACGTCAATGCTGTCAGTTGGTTCTGTTTGTGGTAGGTACTCGGGATGCTGAATTCTTACCTTATCAAATATCCCTTTACTATTAAAAGTACTCCACCATATCAAAGACACTAGGAGTTCTTGGAATTTCTCTAAATTTACTATCCTCAAGTAGACCTTCATATCCTTTGTTGCGCTAGGATTCCTTGCGATAACCTCTATTATAGGCAGCGGCTGACTTTGGTATGTCTGCTGCCCACCTGGTTGTGAATGCTGATTTGCACTTAGCAATCGTACTCCACATTTTTGTAAATGCTTTATGATTGGATGCTTAGGTTCTTTAAAACCGCTTGTTGCTCCAACAAATTCCTTACTAATTATTGGTGTTTCAATGGCATGTGTCAGTGACCCTTGGTCTGTAATTTGGAGGTAATGTGTCTTCCAGACATCTATTGATAGTTCACTGCACCAGTCTACCTTTCCTATAAAACACCCTTTGTTCTTCTTTATAAGAACTTGGAATCGTTCTGATGTGAAATGTGCCTGCAGCTGCTCTATATTGGACATTAATCTACTTTGTGCGAAAAACTAAGTGACTGCTGGACAACAGGCATATATTAATATGATTTCTGATAGTGGCTTCAACCAGATAATGCTATAGAAACTCTTCAGGACAATGTGGAACTTGCCTTCCAATTCTTTCAACTAATGTATAAATATTCAAAAGTAGCAATATGAGCTAGTCCAATTGTTATATCTAGTATTTGCAATCGAAGACTCTCACAAAACTTATTATAATTTATGTAAAACAGGGTACTGTCACTTCTATCTGCTGAAATTCTGAACTGCTCGAAATGATTTGCGCGAGACGGTGACTTAGGAAATGCTAATAACCTATTTCAAAATAACAAATAACGTCAAAAAAAGCAGAGAATTGATAAACCAGATACTCAAAATGTAGCTAGACGCAATTAACAAAACCTGTTATTTACCAAGAAAAAACTATTTAAATGGATTATTAATATCTTATATGAAACGTTTTTTTTGTTATTTTGGAGTTCTGTAACCTTGAGTATAGAACTGTGTGAAATTGGTAATGGCAGTTGTTAACACCGTAGCTTGAAGGTTGACATCTTATCTAATAACAAGTATAAGTGTGTCGGGGGTGAACATCAAATTCTAATTTAGAATTGCACAGAATTATTGAAATGTAGCCCTGGACATTCAAATAACAACACTGCTCTGTGAACAAAATCTCCTCGTATTATAATTCTTTTTTATTAGCAATACTTACACGTTGCAAGATCAAAATACTGTTAAAACCTAGCACTAGTCGCTGAGTTTCGCATATGTTAGTCCATCGAGTCATTACCGAATTGGATGAACTAAATATGACAATTCAGTGTGAAAAGTAAAACTTGGTTTGGGTGTATGCCAATAACATCAGATGATGAAGGTAATGCTATATACTCCCCTTTGGAATTTTAGAAGCAGTATTTAAGCAACCAATAAATAACTATACGTGGTTAGTTTACCAATGGAATATCATATCGATGTGTAGAATATCACCAAATATTTCAGAATATATTTTGTTGGGAAAACAGAATCCGAAGCAATTGGAGTCACAGTCGAAGGGCTATGTGCATGAGAAAAAAATACGCAATCATTATTTAGAAACCCTTTCATATAGAGCTGTCTTCAATCTTGGAAGGATTCTTGCGATGAGCAGTTATGCTTCTACTTTGGCGATGATGTGTTACCTTCTGACAGATTACCCATTTAGGAAAATGGAAGCCTACTAAAATTGAGAAACTAATGGGTTCGCAGAGAAACAAACGTACAAAAATATCGCAAATCTAAAATTCCTTCGAAACAGATACCGTAATCATCAACATATTTACACAATATATGAAATATTAGTATCTCGACAATTACTTTTATTACCTACTGTAGCTAGTATGTAATAAGCCCATACCGAAATATGGGCATATCTTCAAAATTGGGAGAAAATGTAGCGGTCTTGCATAACTAGTTTATATCTGCAAGCTTCTAATGTGTCATACATTTCAAAATCGAATGGGTAATGATACAACTATATTGTTATACTAGGACAACATAAATCAGTTGTAGTCATTAGTACTTATTTATGTTACATAAATATTTTTGTCATGTCTCTCGTCCAGTAAAATTTAGATTCATACGAACCACTTCTACATTACAAATGATTTAGGAGCTTCTCCCTCTGGGCCAATAAACTTAGGGTCTCTCCATGGGCCTATGTCCGACAATGCTAAGCCACCTTTAGAGCTACTAACTTCAGATTTACCACCATATTTAACAGGCAAGTTCTCTGCTGGGATCTGCTTCAACAGCTCTTTCTTATATGATGATCCCAAGATGAAAATCTTTGAAACTGTAACCGGATCTAAGAATGGCTTGAATAGACGGAAGGCAGTAGAGAATCCAAATGGAGCGTTGATCAAGTAAAACTTACCCATCCGTTCTGGGTAATAGTTTTGACCAATATGTGATGCTTCCTTAACATAAGAAAGAACATGATATGCACTTGAAATTGAAATACCCTTTAAATCCATAATAGTACATGAAGTCTCTATTAAATAACCCCTACTTCTAGAACATGCTGGTAGTCTATATTTAACAAATGATTCATACTCCCAAACTAGGTTCTTGATCATACGTTCGTGGGTTGTAATCTTGTACATCTCATTTAAGTTAACTGTACCGAGTTCTTCGAAATAAACAGGTCTACCGTCTTTATCGATCTTATGGTAGTATTGTGGATAGTACTTAGCAACCAATGGTTTCTCTTCATAATGGAAGTCCTCCAAGATGGTATCCACACCAGCAGACTTCCTCCATTTTTCACACGCGACATACATCTCTTTGGCCATAGCAACGTGAAATTTTCTGGCTCTCAGAAATCTTAGTAAAGTAGCATCATCAAGTCTCAGCTTATATCCATCTTTTTGTAATTGCTCTTTCAATTGAGCCAGAGCTTTTTTTTGAGAATCATTCAAGTTACCTGGAGTGCCTGAAGGCGACCCTGGTTCACACACAGATGGAAACGAATCCAGAATCTCTTTCTCCTTCTTAATAGCCTCTTCACTCATCAGTAGTGTAATCGTATGTCACTGTCTTTATGCTTAGGTGACCAAGAAGATAGTTTGGCATGCTCAACATAACTCAATTTTTATATATCTGATCCCTATTCGATGAGCATCAAAGAGCTTTCTCGAAGTACGGATTTACCTCGGATTACCTTACAACGTGGTGAACGATTCTTCCAAGGCCGATTCGAGGATTGAATCATTCGCAATGGGATCGGCAACATATTGCAACAATTGCAGGGCTATACCAACCGAAATCGTTTGTATACACTAACAACTAAAAGGGTTCAAAGCCTTGCAACCAATTCCAAATGAAACACATGTTTACTCCTTTTACCTCTCACAACATAACTGTTTTTCCAGTTCAAGAACATAAATCTACAATACTAGGTCTTCCATGGTACACCAAGATATATACATACGTTCCAGTCTCATCAGTAACTTGCATCCATTAATCTGTATAATAATAACAATGCCTGCTCTTACAGGCTATATTCACAAATAATAGTCTAAAGTCTTAGTTTTGCTGTTGATAAATCAACTTACCCGGCTCTTAGTACCCATTTCTGCAATGAATGGGAATTCCCGTCTGGAACCTTCGCACTACGTAATACCAGTATAACCATATATGTCATTTATGAATAAGATAATACCAACATTGAGGAATTTGTTGGCCATAACTGGATTAATCCTTCTCGACGTAATAGTACAACATATTCAATACTTATACAATTGCCTCTACGCGCTACGACTCGAGCGAATCCTGTGAATATTCTACTTGATCTAGAGTGAAAGTCCCAATAATCAATACCTTGTCCATACACTTTTACAGCTAGGCAACTAGCACAAAATATATGATTTGACCACCTCGTTAGGCGATTGTTATAACTTATAGAGTGGAAAAATAAGATAATTTATAAATATTATAAAACATGAAGGAAGCCACTGATGATTACGATTTATCGAAATTGGTCTCTAACTTCTATAGACTAGAGAAAATAACGAAGATAAACTATGCTCAATACCTACCGAAGAAGCAAAATGATCAATGGGGTATTCAGATGGAGATTCAAATGAGGAAGAAAGATAGAAAGCTATTGGTGGCTTTACTTTCTAAGGAATTGTGGTGTTTTAGTATAAACGATCAAGTTCTGCCATCGCCGAATGATATTGATCCCGAACTGAACGTTAGCGCAGATAAAACTGGTAGTTTCACAGCAGATTACTCAAAACCTAACCTACCTCCGCATTATGCATTATTCCTAAAATCCTTGAAAAGAATGATCTATCTCAACTTAGTTGAACAATCCAAAAACACCCTTGTGCAGTTTGGGAATTCATGTATTAACATTACCAAGAATAATGAGAGCAACAATCTACTACAAATTGAACCCCATTTGTTTTCTAATAGTGAGTTGGCTATATCAATATGTGTCAAAGATTTGGGATTGCTGCCACTCAAGGTCAACAGTATTGATCCGGCGTTTTTGAGTTCTCATGCATTATATATGGCTCCTTCAGGCGTCAGAGTATATTTGGTGGAAAACAAAAATGATAACTCTGGTACAAATCAGGAACACTTGCACAAATATCTAGTGCCTGTGCCAGAAAACGGTGAGGTGTTGTTAAAGACTTTGTACGCCTCTCATGGAATTAAGTTAAACAGTAGCACATGCCAATGGGTAAATATAATACCTAATATAACACATCTAAATGGTAGGGCCCCTAATATTTCACAATATATGGATTTACCAAAAGAACTTAGAACTATTGTTTGGCCGCTTGATTTAGTATTTGCTCAACCCGCCCTTGACATCGACTCCTCAACAACTTTAAGTCAAATCAATGGTTTGGATACCTTTGAGGATACTCTATCTCTCATAGATAACTTCCTTCAACTAAAGCAATCCTCATCATATCGAACACCAGGTAGTTCAGGAGGTTTAACTGGAACTAATATTGGTACAAACGTATTCAGCTCTGAAGGTGCTTATACCGATCAATTTCAAGTATATCCGAAATCACAGACTAATCAACAACAAACATCGAGTAATTCAAAAGTTTCTCCATCAGATGCAGCATCTCCTTATCCGGGTATCGATAAAATTATTGAGCAAAAGCAGTTCACACCAGACTTTATGGCCAGTCCAAGTGTCAGCGGCAACAGCAATGAGTTATTTAATGATAGAAAGAATGGGCATACAGATTTACTAATAAGTCCATCAAAGATGGATGTCGACACGGACTTCCCAGGGAGTAACCTTGCTGGTCAAGAGGCTCCATCGCAACCTGCTTCCGATGTGAAAAAGAGCTCTGTTTCTGCGAGTGATTCTGAATTGTTCGGTGAAGAAGATGAAGACGAAGATGATGCTGACCTATTTGGAGAAAGCAATAACGACTCAACTGGAGAATCAAACGCAAATAATTCAAAGGGAGAAATAACTGAAGATATTTTCGCTTCATCTGATGACGAAAGCAGTCTTCAACCTAAAAAGGAAAGTACTTTTTATGACGGAATAAAGAATGGAAGCGCAGAAAGTGGTCTAAACATGCAAGACAGAGCCAATTTGAAAAGAACATATCTAGATATTAGAATCGAAGAAACCCCACTGTCGAGCCCCTTATATACTGATCCAGGTGCACCTCTTCCGGTCGAGACCCCAAGAGATCGAAGAAAAAGTGTGTTTGCTCCATTAAATTTTAATCCCATTATTGCAAAAGATGTCGATAATAAATACAAAAATGGAGGTAAATACTCTTTTAGTCCATTACAAAAGGAAGAGGCTCTAAATTTTGATGTTTCTAGGACTGAACTTTCAAGTTCGGAAGGTGAAGATTCTGAAAGCTCTGATGATGAACTAGAAGACCTAGCCAACAAAAATGATGGTGTGGTGTATGACAAGGCAGAAAATATAGGTTATAAAACGTTTGCTAACCTCCAAGATTCTGTACCTCCCGGTCTAATAAAACAAGATTTTCTTGGAAATCCTTATCTTGCATCTTTAGAAGGCTCCAAAGAGGGGCAAAATACAATATGGAAAATGCCACAAACAGACATAGCTCAAACGGAATCCCCACTCAAAGCAATTGATACATCAATTGGGCCAGATGGTACACTCCCAAATACTACAAGTTCAGAACAAAGCAAATCAGTCTATGTTCATGACTATGGCATATCACCTACAAAAATGAGTAATGACCCGGCTTTCGACACTGCTAAAATAGAAGGCAAGTATGAATTTATGAATAATTTCCCAAGTAGCTTTCCATTTTTATTGCGTCATATGCCATTATCATTGATCCCTGACACTTTTAAGCACCTAAATCCCACCATCACAGTCAATGAGAAGAACAACCAGATCATTGACTTATTGGCCGAACAGATTGTCTATGATTATAATATACTAGGAAATTTAACCATTCCAGATGTACCTTACTCTGGCATACGCAATTACTCAAATGGGGTAGTTAAAAATACAATCGATAATTTGTTTAGTGAGTTTACAAGACTCGATGGAACAACACTGATATCAAGGTTGTACCCCATGGAAACACCATTTGTTTCTGTTCGTAAACAGCATGATCAAATCAAACTGAGATCTGATGTCCAACAATTTACAAAATATGCAAACCTAAAACCGGTCCGAGGAATCAAAAATTTTAAATTTTTAGTTTTAACAGATTCTTTTAAGGAAGATTGCATACAGTTCATATCATCACTGTCTCAAACCTATATCAATCACGAATTAGGGTTCTGCGAGCACCTACAACTCACAAATGAGGATAGTAAAGGCCTCATCTATCTTAAAGACTTTGAAGATAGTAAATTATTATTACTAGCTGCCCAAATTGTGTCATACTTGTCAACAAATCGTACCTCAGGAAAGGAAGTTGCCTTTATGATGATAATTCCGGTGCAACGATGTGATATATCTGAGCTTGTAGAGAAGACTGCTAAATTTCAAATCATACAGAATGAGGTTAAGGCAAAGATTCCTAGCATGGAACTTTACTTAAAAATTGTACCTATGGATTTTATTAAGAGTCCATTAACATCAGTGGATGATTACACAAACTTGTGTATTAGTATCTACAATATTCTTCCGAATAAAATGATTAAATTTACTCATATACGAAAGCAAATACCAGAGAAACTAACTTTTAAGACTTCTCAACAAGCATCTGCTTTCAAGTATGATGCGTATATCCATTTAGCATACTCTCGTAGTGTTGATAAGCAGTGGATGTTTGCGGCACTCTCTGATAGTGCTGGGAAGGAAAACATGATGAAAACATGGTATCTAGGCTCATCCAAGAACAAATTTGATGAGGCTTGTAATCATATCTGGGAAATGGCGTTATCCTTAGCTGGAAAGAACTACGGGAAGGTATGTCTCATATTAACAAGATTAAACGGTATATTACCAGATGATGAGTTGATGAACTGGAGAAGGTTGAGTGGCCGAAACATACACTTAGCTGTTGTGTGCGTAGACGATAACACTAAAATATCGTTTTTTGACCGCAATGAATCGTATCCTTCTTACAAGCGACTATACCAAAATGCCAATTCAATAGAGACATTGGTTGACCCTGAACGCATAGATGATTACTTAATACGTGATTTAGACCAAGATATTCACGGTGTCATTTTCGAAAATCCCTTTCCTTTGGTGAACTCTTTACACAGATGTGCGATCAAGTCTGGCGCACTTGTTAAGTTCAATGTAAGTACAACTGCGACAGAACCCCACTCTCTTGATAAATTTGAAGTCAATCTGTTGAACTGCCCCCACTCGGATAGTTTCAAGTTGTTGGAGACTATACTAGAAGAATTCAGAAACTTGGCCGCATTAAACGTGTGGTTTGGTATTACCAACGGCGAAAATGGGCATATCCCATGGCATGTCCTTGCCGTAAAGAAAATGATGAAGACTTTGGTACATACCCGGGTGAAAGTAGCACAGTAACTCTAGTTAGTCCCACTAACGTATATACACTATTTGCAATCAAATTCATAGCTTTTTGTAAATCTACTATTTTTGTTAGCAAATTTCAAATAATTACAATATGTCCTGGGCATCCAGGGGTTCATCTTTTGAGAATAACCTAAAAACTATATCGTCCCGTGCCTCATTGGTATATCTTGCTGTAAAACCGTATATCCAAAATAGTATGTAAGTATTATTGTTAGTGCCTTGAGACTAGGTACATAGCTGGTAATTGTGGCTATAAACACCATTTGTCACTATGCCCCTCACCCGAATCTTGAAAAGGAGTGTAATCAGGTGGGGCAATCCCGTGATTCATCAAGTTGGTATGAGCTCACAGAGGGGAGTAGGAGGCACAAATTCATTAGCACAGGGCTTTCTGTGGATATAGATGGCCTCTGTTCACATGTGAATTTTATTCCTTCAGTATTTCCCAGACAACGGCAGCATACATTGCCGTGCGGGTGTTATTTACTCTAAATATGCTAATCTTTCTGCTGCGGGTGAATCTCCACGAATTTTGTTTGGATTTTTCCGCTGGAAGAAATAAGGGTTAGCTCATAAAACCACTTTCCTGAAGGGCTTTCTAAGACTCCCCCCTCTATTAGTTGGTGTTTTTCTGTACGCACTTTAGATCCCTCCCTCACATGCTCTACGCCCATTATTATCTCTCTAGAGTTTATCCGTGCGGAAAAATCTATTGGGTGTGTGCAAATACGTAGATCACTCCTTTAGCTATTCACGCACCCAATTATAATTTTGTCAGGCTTTTTCTCTGGAGGGCCATCGGAAATACTTCATATGCGTCCCTTCATAACGTTAGCTTTTCTATACAGCAATCCCTTTTCTTAATTTTACAGTTGTTCCCCTCTAATATACAGCACTACAAGCCAGTGAGGATTCGGGGGAACTGTATATAACTCAAAGAAGGATTATTCTCCGTGCAGTGGTTTCTCCCGGCAACACTTTCCTGCACAGAGAAACCCTCGTGGTAGTTTCTCTAAGACGCTCAATTCTAATAATCGGAAAAACCCTCTTCTACCCTCATGAGGGTAGCAGCTGCAGTGAACAGTGGCACACCAGGCTAGCCAGAAAGCTTGACTAGATTATTAACTCAGTCAGAGACTACTGCACCGGGGCCGATATTATGTTAGAGCCCTCGAGGAATCCAGAAGTTCAAGCATTCGTCACTTCGCGATACTTGGTGGCTGGGACTATCGGCCAAGGAAAATCAAGGCCGATTCCATAGTAATAGCATACTGATTTCTACTAGTGGCAAGAGAAGAAAGCAGAAAATAGGAAATATACAAGCTAATAACGGGTACTGTTGGGTCATGGTGACGAGTATGCAATGCAGTTGTAATACCTGAAATCATCCGATAACGATTTTCTTCCAGAGAGGCTCTGGGCAGGAATATTGAAAATGTAAGAAAGCCTTGTAACGGCAGAGAGGGGACACTTTCGAATACCACTTATTGCGTAATGCGATATGCTACTATTCTTACTTGGAACAATGCAAGTCATCTAAGACTCAGGATAAGCCAAGAAAGGCTGAAAAAAAATTAGCTGATGGCCCTAAGCTAGAAATATATAAATGTAATGAATTTTAAATTGAGCACCAACAGTAAAAAATACAATAATCGTATGTAACTGATATAGTTCTGGCAGATATAATCAGTAATTTTTTTTTCACATTTATTTTTTCTTAATACTATAATTACCTGAGTCAGGGATGGAGATGGAGGAAGTGTCTGTTGTGGAAGAATGTAGGCGGGAACTACGATCTGCGTTACACCAGTACCCGAACTTTCCTACACAAGGTGTTCTCTTCGAGGATTTTATGACTATATTTCAGAATCCCTCATTATTTAAAACTCTAATTAATACATTGAAAAGCCATTTGAAGGAAGAGTTCCCCAATGGCGAGATAGATTACATTGTTGGTATTGAGTCCCGGGGATTTTTATTTGGACCGACTCTCGCATTAGCAATGGACGTAGGTTTCGTGCCCATAAGAAAAGCTGGCAAGCTGCCCGGTGAGCTTGTTAGAGCTGATTGTGAGAAAGAATATGGATCTGCAACATATGAGCTACAAAAAGAGGCGATACCGAAGGGTTCCAATGTAGTTCTTATAGATGATGTCCTGGCAACCGGTGGATCCGCAACTGCTGCAACTCAATTATTAATGAGTGTCGGATCAAATATATTAGAGTATTGTTTCTTAATGGAACTGGATTTCCTGAAGGGTAAATTGAAATTGAATGATGCTCCAGTTTTCTCTCTTCTACATACTCAGGAAGAAGGCCTAAAGAGGAGCCCATGAAGTTATAGAGGGTGTATTTTCAAATAGGAGATATACTATTAGGCTACTGCATCGGGTATCTTACTTTAGTAAAGCTACTATATAGCTGCTCATTCTACGGCTCCAAGTTTCCAAAGCGGTGAGAGAGGTAGCATTTTCAAGGTCGGTTTACTAGTGAAACCACTTCGAACTCTCAAGTAGTGACTAGGAAAGTTTTCTTAAGCATTATATATTTCGCTTTTGCTGTACAATTCACATTTCTTTGCATGATTATCATATGTGCCAGAAAAGGAAACTGCTTTTGGAGAATATAATAGAAACAAGTTTATAAAAATATATTAAACACGAAATAATAATACAAACTTTAGATTAGTTCTAATTTTCCAGTCCAAAGCTAATCTAAATAAACATCCATAAAAAAATTGATTGTTCTGTGTACTGGAATTATAGTCGATTCGTAAGGTAGCGATAAGGGTATTTAATGAAATCATTAATCAATCCGAGATTTTACCTTGTATATTTAGCAGGCCTATGAGTATTTCTACGGTCCCTCTTTTGAGGATCAAGCAGTGATTCATCAATGCGGTCTAGAACTGTTGAAATAAAATACTCACCACCGTTATGGGTCCAAGATACGCTGTTGTTGTCAAGCCTGTACTTCTTGACCTCCAGTCTATTCAAGACTGACTCAATATTAACAGTATCTAATGTGTATCCAGACGCCCGTATGTTTTTTAGTGAGATGATTTTACATCCAACTTTAGTTTTCTGTAACAGCTTTGTAACTTCATAATTTAGTTTTCCATCGAATAAAAAATTGTTGACCAGAAGCACATCACATTCTGGTATCAGGCTTTCAACTTTCTCGTTATTAATGAAACTCTTCCTTAGTGAGTAGTCAATTTTACTTTGTTTGAAACCAAATAGCTTGCAGCGGTTTGAATACTCTCTCATCTGAATTTCGGTTAGTTCACTTGCAGCTTCCATGATTTCACAGCCAAAACTTTCTCTGCATCCAAATTCGAGAGATGCTTGAATTACACAATTACCAACTCCAGAGCCTAGGTCCATAAAAAGATGATTTTTGGATAGTCCACACTTTGAATAAACGTCAGTCAAAAAACCAGGTAGAAGTTCGCCGTAAACGTAGTTACTGAAGGCTTTGTATTGCTTAAGTTTAGAAGCATACGGATGAATACTTCTTGTATAAACAATTTGCAAAAAATCGTGTAAGAAAGATCTTGGTAGTTCCTTTGTTGCTGCTAAATGATTTACTATTTCGGCTTTCGGTATGCTACCCACAAATTGATTGTATTTCTCAACTGTTGATATTGACAAGGCTAAGTCTTTATTGTCATAAGCAGTGTTATAAATATCAACTACCGTTTCTTTATATTCCTTCTGATATTTTTCCGGCAAATAAATTCTACCAACATACTCCATGATTTTTCCTATTTCAGCCATTCCGTCATAACGAAAGTTGACCTTTTTATAATCCATTAAGTATTCTTCATAGTAGTCAGGGTACAAAATACTGCGAAGGCCAATCAATTTGCCCTGACCATCATCTATAGGAGAATTAGAACCATCTCTATTCCTTGAGAATGGAGTTTTAGATCCTATTTCATTGTGGTGTTTGGTAAGAGAAGCAGAACTGTAAATTTGGCCCTGAAAGTTACTATAAGAATTGATATTGTCAATATCAAATATCTGATATGGTGGACTAAACTTGGGAAGAGACCAGTCAATGAACGAATTGTTTGCTGATTCAGAGTTTGTTGAGTTTTTATGCTCCGCAAATCTACTGGATGCACTGTCCATCTCATACATTTTGTGATTGTTAATAGCATTGGTTGACTCTTTCTTGATACTGTTTTTTGTATTTTTCTGTGATTTCTTCTTTCTTCCCGGTTTTGGGCCTCTTTTCATACCACCAGTTCCTGTCTTCTTAGGTTGTTTATTTATAGTGTGTTTTTCCTCTATAGGCACAGAAGCCTTAGATTTGCTCGTTACCTTGACATTTTTTTTAGTCTTTTTCTGTTTCACTATTTTATTAGTCCTGTTTTGTTTTGCTTCCTCTTCTCCATCAGACTCATTACTCTGGGGCGCTTTTCTCTTACGAAGGAAAGAGGTGGGAAAGCTATATTCGTATTGAGGCTGAAATTTAGACGCCTGGTCAAGGAGATCGTCAAGAGAGGTCTTTTTCCTGAATTTTCTCCGGCTATCGTTTCTTTCGCTCACATCTATTGTAGGCCTCTCAAGTTGATGAACTGGTGTAGAAGCCTCTGAGCCATCCAAACTATTCTGACTGCTTATTGTCTTTCCGGAATGTAAATCCTTCTCCATTATATCATCGGTAGCAACATCTGTCGAAGACTCTTTGTCATGGTGGTTGTCGATGGGATAAGTCTGAGAAGACCCTAAAGACGCATTATATCTTTCCGCCAGTTTTAAACCCTCCTGCATTGCAAAGGTAAAAACTTAAAAAATGCTTTGTTAAGAGAATATCTCAAATGGTATCAATTTGCAATATAAAACACAAATCCAGAAGAAAACAAAAAAGCTAAAGTACTGATATCGGTGCAAATCCCTAAAAATATAACCGTCGCTTACGCAAAACACCAGCTCTTGAACAAATCAGCCCTCTGTAATGAAAAGCTGTGTCCAGGAAATATAACGTTGTTAGCAATTCTATGATACAAGTATTAAATTTAGCGAAGAGCTCACAAATAAATGTGTCAAGAGCTGCATAATCTCTAAATTAAAGGCCCAAAACGGTCAACTTCGTCAAATTTTTTGACAGTTCGGTATATAATTTTCACGTGATTTTCTATTCTAATTTAATTAAGTGCAGCACAAATAATAAACACCGATGAGCCCGCGTGTAAGCGTTAAATAAGCAATAATAGCGTTAGCTCATTGGGATCTAAATCGGTCTGTGACATGGCTGGTACACGATGACCGTAAGACCCGAATTAAGTTTTCCTGCGAAGGCTTTGAGGCGAAATCTGATCAGTTTACAACCGATAGAGAACTTTGTGCCTGTTACTTGTGATACAAAGCGTCCAATTAAATGTCTTATCATTGGAGTACATGGGTATTTCCCAAACAAAGCAGTGGATATTATTCTGGGTGAGAGAACGGGGACATCGCAAAGGTTTGTTTCACAAGCGGAATCAGCTGTGCAACTATATTTCAAGGAATTGGGCGTCGCAGTAGATACCACAACGTTAGCATTGGAGAAGGAAGGGACGGTTGCCAAACGAGTTGAGTTTTTTGTTGATGTGCTCGGTGAATACAGGGAAACTTTAGCAGAAGCAGACTTTATTTACTTTGTATCACACTCACAAGGTGTTCCGGTAACAGTGAATCTAATTGGGCACCTACTCATTAAGGGAATTCTACAATTAGATATTGACAGAGTTTCTCATATGAGTGATAAGCCAATTTATACACAGGAGAAGATTGTTTCGGTTCTTGGTATGGCTGGTGTGAATTATGGCCCTCTTTATGGTGCGGACAAAAATATTTGGCTCAGACTATTTAGTGTAGTGGAACGAAAGTCGTTAATGGAGTTGTTTGAGTTCCAAAACCCGGCCACTAAACTATCAATGGATTATATGGAGAAAGTACAGTATATCTTGGACGCTGGCGTCAAGATAACCTTTGTTGGATCAGTTAACGATCAAGTAGTTCCGTTGTATTCTTCATTAGCTTCTTTCCTTCGACACCCTAATATACAAAGGGGCATATTTTATACTTCACAATGTGATGTACCGCCATTTATTATGGAGTGCATCCTAGATTCAATAACATTGCTAAACAGTGGGAAAAAAGATCAAGGTTTTATCAAAGAAATAAGCCCCTACCTACATGGACCTCTGACCGGTAATGGACACTCAGATTTGTATTTTCAGTCTGAGGTATACACTTACGGTATAAAACATGCCCTGAACAGTCAATCAATCAAACATTGTCCTTCGCCGATTATTAGAAGTGATATTGTATCATTAAAAGTTAACCCATATAACCTTCCATGGACCATGCGAGGCTTACTGAATGAGATTGAGAAAGAGTTGGGGAAGGAAGAAGTCAAAAAACTATACAAATTGTATGACGAATGGGCACCTAATACTCCATTACACCAAAGCTTAAGAATTAAGCTCAGTGGGGTAACCAGCAAATTCTGAGAACTCTATCTAAATACAATAGTATCAAACTGGCATGCATTTATCGCACAAAAGTGTAATTTATGTCCTAGGTACCAATTGCCTTCAAAAATATGGCATTTTTATAATAATATTCCTGTTAAATTAGTCATTATTTAAAATAGCATCATACATACTCCCTGACAGACTATAAGAAAGCTTGCTCTGCTATATTAACTCATTCCGAACTTGAGTTGTCACTATTCATCGTTTGTATTCTTCTTCTTGTGAGACGTCGCCTTTTCTTTCTTGTATTAGTAGTCTCTTCGTTGGAGCTTTGAGTATCTTCATCTGGTGACAAGCTACCACTTGGCAACTGTAAGTTTGCCTTTGCTGATCCATCTCTCAGCTTTAAACCTTCCATTAGACCTACCTCGTCAGAATTATCGGTTGTAAATTCCATGGCTTCTTCTTCCTCAATGTGATTGTTCTTACTATCCTTTAAGGATGAGCTACTTCTCAACTTTCGGCCAGTGACTCGAGATCGCTCCTTCACACTAGTGCCATTGATTTCATCATCATCATCATCATCATCATCTAACAAACTGCTATTTTTATCGAATATTGTATTTCTACCTACTTTCAAAGTTTCCTTTAAACCACCAGCTTTCTCTTTACCAGGGTTTACATTACCAACAATGGGGGACAGTAAATGAAATCCGCCACGTCTTGACAGATCAGTATCCTTTCCTTGAGTGTAAGCTCCGCTTCTCGTTTGTCTTGGAGGAGTCCTAACATGAGATGAGCTCGACGAGTTCCTTTCATTTTTAAAGGAATCCACTGTTTTCTTCAATTGTTGTATCTTAGACTCTAAGATCTGTTTCTGTGTCTTCTGAAACTCTCGCAACCGTTCATTCTCATGGGCCATCGACTGCAAATCAACCGTCAGTTTGTTTACTTGTCTTTGTAATTGCAGTTGCTCGTCTGTCTGTAAAGCATTTGTACGTTCAGACCCACTAAATTCATCCTCACTTCTACTATTTTTGACTGTTTCGCGCCTATTAAGCTGATACTCATAGTATATCCTTTCATTCTCTAGCACACATCGGTAATAATCAGCCACTACTTGCAATGCCATTCCAAATCAAGCTCCTACAATCAAATACCTAGGCGCCCACCTTAATCTAGCTCAGTGACAACTATTCCGATATCTAAATGAACTACCAATTAAAGTAGATATATTCTGTGCAAACTGCTATAACTTTTAGTTTATACCTTAAGAAGAATGTGATCATGTTTAACGACATAATAATTTTGGCTCTTGGAAAGTTTCATGTCGAAATATTGACAGAATGGCATTGGAACGCATCAATAAGGCTAGTAGTTGGATTCGAACCAACTTTATAGTAATTTAAAGCTCTAATGATGTGGTTTGAAGGTAGAAAACCCTTTTCACAGTTGAACAAAAGAAACAAGCTTATTTGATTCGCCATCCTTAATCAATAGAAGGATTACCGAACTGGAAAGGAAGTTTCACGATACATTAACGGATATAATTTGCTTTCAAAAATAGAATTATTATTTGGAATTGTTTTTATTTTTACTTACAAAGATAAGAGTTTTAATTTGCAAAGACATTAAGAGGTAGAATTTTAGTGGTATAATCTTTCTAACTAACAAATTTTTAGGAATTGAAAGAGGCTAATGAGTAAAAAACTGTCATTGGAGGAGTTTTTAGGAGATGGTATTCTAGGTGAGTCGGTCTGGAACGAAGACGAGATCAACCTCGATGCTATTAACAACACTACTAATCTAGATATCCTGAAGACGAAGTCCACCGAACATGGGAATGCTAGAACACCACACTTTGGTCCCGGTATGAATGGCCCAGGTGGACCTGGCGGCTCTTCTGGAAGTATGCAATCGCCATCTATGGGTGGTAGAGTCCACGCACCACCTACTAATGTGAATCCCAACGCTGATTATGTTGTTACGGGCCCACCTTACATTATAAAGTTTTCCAACTTGCCCCCAAGGTTTTCTGAGTTTGATATTAAGGATCTATTCCAAGCCAAGAGTACTCAATATGTCAAATTTAAATTGTTCTGGGAGCTGAACAAGAATCCTTCAATTGATACCATGAAAAACGGTACTGTATTTGAAAAGAATTTCAAGAAGAATTGGAAAGTAGCATTTGTTGAATTGTTCACTGCTCGTGATATGGATAAAATATTGAAATTTTGGTCGACTCCATTAAAAGAACTATATAACATTCTATTGACACCAGGTGAATTCCCTGACTTTAAGGAATATATTGCAAAAGCTACTTTAATTACCGACCCAAACGATGATCCGGCAAAACCACACTTGGAGAAAGAGCTCGAACTTCAAAAAGAGGAGAAACTCAAAGAAAAAAAGACGTCTCCTGTTCCAACAACTAACAAGCCAAGTTATTCTCAGATATTGGAAAAATCCTTGAACTCTCCATCACCGGCAGCTACTCCTCTCTCTGGTGGCTCAAGTGTTATAAATCAAAGCGGCCACACCATGCAGCATGGTGATAATTTATCTAAATATTCAAAGCATGAAACAAATGATAGTGATGACGAATTGAGCAAGAACTTCGAAGATAAAGTAAACTTTGATGATAATCAGTCATCTAGCAATGATAATAACGATGGTTCACAAGCTGGTTCATACAACGGTAACTACAATAACTATAAGCGTGGTTCTTCCAGAGGTTCTTATAATCGTGGTGGTAGAGGCAACTTTAATGGTCGTGGTGGTAATCGTGGAGGTTACAATAGCCGTGGTAACTTTAATAATCGTGGAGGATACCACAACCGTGATGGTGCCAATAAGGATCAACAAAGAACTAATAGCTACGGTAACCGTCAAGATCGTAAAGAGAATTACTCAAAAAATGATGATGAAAGATCCAATAGTAACAAAAGTGATAATGATAGCTTGAGTGGCTTATTCAAACCAGCTAGTGATTTCTTGAGAGGCTCGGATGATAGAAATTCCTCGAGAGGTGATCGTGGGCGTGGTGGCCGTGGGTCTCATAGAGGAGGTAGATTCAGTACTAGAGGACAGGGCACTAACCGGTTTTGATCATATTTAACTGCTTGTTTTCAAACATTGGTGATATAGTGCTAGAACTATACCAGACCGTTTTATCTGTGAGCCTACTTCACTAGTACGTACACTTTTAAGTATTGACATAGGTTACGTCATTATCTAGTTTGTATTTATTGAATTTAACGATGATAGCAATTTAAAAGCAATTGTTATTGTGTCTTCTACTTTTTGATAGGGCCGATATAGTAGACCTTGGTTCAATAGTTAATGGCCAACATATATGATCACAGCTTCAGGATTTACCTATATTAATTTAAAATAAATCTTGAAAATTCAATCCTTTGAATAGCCTTCACAGAGTAATTGACCATACTTACGTATCATAAATATAAACCAAGTATGACCAGCATCGAATGCTACGAGTAGTCTATGCAATGCCATAGATTATGGCATTACTTGTATTCACCCATGTAATTTTCTTTGTAAAGTATATTGCAAACATCCATTATTGGTAAATCTACAATACCACTACTTTCTTTAAAGGCGTAATTTCTAATAAAATCATCATTTGCATCTGTCACTATAATATTAGCATTTGAGTCTGTAATAGTTCGAAGATCGTCTATTGGTGGTGTCAGTATATCCTCATTGAAGAATTGCAACCCTATGTATGTGCAAAGCATTCCCATTAGCAGAAAGCATTCGAAGTAAATGATCCAACCTCTTTGAGGTATAATTTCCCCAATAGAACGTACAAAACTGGCTGGAATGAAGCCATAAACCCAATCATCGTTCTCATTAACTTTTGGCAATAGTGTCCAAAAAATAGCAAAGAACAATGTAAAAGTTACCAACACATACTGGGAAAACCAGTAGTATTCACGACGGTAGTTCATCTCATTGGAGAGAAGCAATAATAGGTACAATTCTTTAAACCCTATGGCAATTGAATTGTAGTAAATTGGAAACCAATGCCTATTGAAGGTGATGATTTCTTCTTTTGTTAATACTTCCTTGGATTACATACATTTGGCAAGCTTTACTTAAGTACTGGGTTTTCGTGTCCCGGTGTTTTTTCTTCCCGCTTCAAGATCAACTTTCGAAGTATATATTACAAAATTTAAACAAAAATAATATCGTTCACTTTTCTTATTTATTCTACTTCATAGACAAAATAATTTGTTCATATTGTCTAGAAATTATTAATTATAAAATGATAATGTTACAAATATTGATAAAGTCCTTCATTATAGGAAGGTCAATATGCAAATTAGGTTTTGTAAAACGTCGATTTCTCTGCAATATGGATACCTACCACTGAGATTATACAAACCAGGGCATAAATTTTATCAAACCATGAATCTATAGCGCCGGTCGGCATTGTGAATTTTTCTCCTAATAGTTCTTTCAGTTTCAGGGCTGTTCCAAATGGTAAATTTGACCTAATTAATAAGATTGTTGAAACAACATAAACTCCGATCAATTCAGAAACTATCAGATTTTTTATTATAGATGGGTTTCTTCTACTGCTCACTTTTGTATTTGTTGGTAAGAGATCAGCATCCTCCTCACCTTGCATGACAAGTGTTGCGATAACCTGAATCCTGGAGGGCAATAGAGATAGCAGATAAGTTATTGTGGTATTCACAGTCGATAGTGTGCATATGAAAAGGGATATCGATATTAGCAAAGAAATTTGTTTTGTGAGTGAGTCTAAGTCCTGCTTGTAGTTAAATCCAAACAAAAATAAATCTAGTAGTTTAGCAACGGTCACAGCCAATGGATCTGATCCGGTGGAGGATGAGCCTGAGCTGTCATAAAAATATTCATAGTCTATGTCATTGGGATATTTCAATGCATGGCTGATTATGTGTGGAATTCTCTTCAGAAATGTGATTAATACCTTGTGACAACAGTATATCAAAAACGAAATCTCGAAGATCCTTCTTGAATTCCTTATTAAGGTAGGTTGTTTCGCTGATTTCTCTAGTTTTGCAACTTCTAATTGAAACCAACTTATCTTATCTACCATTTGTCTTCTTAAGGGTGCTGCAACTCCTACATTATCTTCATCCATTTTTTTTAAGATTGATATATTTTCAATAATGTTTCTCTCATAGTTGTCAATTTGACTTTGTAGTTGACGTTGTGTAGTCCAAAGATTCAGTCTTCTATTTCTGGAAATCAGGCTCGAAGATTGCATTCCTGATATGTCTGATCTCCTTTTAAATATCATGGAAAATGTGTAGTACAATGTTGATATTGATGCAATACCGGAAAGGATTGCCATTACTGTCACACCTGCAATGGAAAGGCTGGTCAATATACTCTTGCTATAGTAGAAGGGACCCCATGACATATATTGCAAAGTTGCTATCATTAACGCCAATGACATAAAAGTGCCCATAACCAATTGATTTATATTCAGGGAGTCATTAAAAAATTTGTTTAAAATAGTTATCAAAATGAAGAATGGTTGGACCAAAATAAGGATGACCGTGAGAGACAGAGAAGTCAACGGCCATATATACTTGGTAATCAAGTCATGTTCTTGGCTCGCATCGGCTGTCTTAATCTGCCAGAGTACTATTTCAATGGTCATAGCATAACAAGTTATACCAAAGGCGAATAGAAAGCGCAGTCCCCTAGTAATACTTTGAGATTTGATAGAGTAAACTGTGTAAAACTTGTTGAAGAAATAGTTTGAGTTCTCACCACTGGAAGGTAACTGATACAACGACTTGTTATTCCTGGTCTTTAATCTATAGCCGGTCTCGAATATACTGCTTGCTATCAACCATAATGAATCATATGACCATTTTCCCACAAAAAAGGCGGTAGCACACAACAACAATAGCACAAAGAACACTTCCATCTCTTGTCAATGGATATATCCCTATGATCAGTTGCCTGGCCTAGCTTTGTCTCCTTACTAATACAAGTGATGTCCTTAACCTTTTACCTTATATGACCTAGAAATAACAGGAACCGATTTCAGTTTATCTGGGAGACTGTTTACCAATAATTTTCAAGACATTGTGATAGAATGAGTGATCGGTGATAACAGGACTTCCATGTCAGCTGTGCACCAAAACATAAATTTAGACAATCATAAACTAGAAAATACGCCTGCTAATACTCAAAGTATTTGGATTTAAAGAGCAAATGTTGTCCTCAAACTCTATCTAATATTGCCAAGAAATATTTATATGTTAACCAATATAACATCGCTATTACATAATACGGTATATTACCCTAAATTACAAGTCGGTGCCTTGTTTTTCAATTCCTCTGCAGTTACGACAATGCAGGGAATCACTAAACCGTAGATCAATGTCTGCGAAGGGTAATGCATTCAGGCACCTGGCAATGGGCACGAGAGCACTTATGAGATGCATATGTTTCTTCCACTGCATACATATGTCTCGAAATTCCATCATCAGCTATCCAGTAGCTGTTGTTCTGGAGAGTTGACACACACTTTTATGCTCTAAATTGCTGGACCAATTACTCTTGACTAGTTCAATTATCTGACCCTTCATAGCAACGCTTTTCTCAAATGGATAAATATTCTTAAAATAAGAATTGGGACAGCTCTAAAATGTAAGGGTACCCGTTTCTGTCACGGTTGATCTTTGTTTCTCTTTTGGTCCTTTTCCACATTTTCCCAGGTCTACGCAGAATGCTTGGGTTATATATATTGCTACTTGCGCAACTACTGTAGTTTTACGACCATCTTAAAGCACATTCTTAGCCAAGTTGCTCACTGCTAGCGATATCAGTTTTGTGGTTCAATCAGAGCCATATTAGTGGAGATTAAGGTATCATGTGTGGGTGCTGAAGTAGAATGCGTTGCGCTATCATTGAGCACCATTATTGCCTGTATGAATATTTAGAACTACTATGCTAATACAATTAGTGCTGATGAGAACTTTATTCAACAAATACCTGGCTGTAGATCATTTGTCCTAATTTTCAAGAGTAATTTGATTATAGTTCAACTGAGTCCTATTGGCATGTGTATCATTACGAGCGGGACTAGCTATATTGTATAATTTGACTACACAACCAAGATATCATTAAATGAGCATTAGCTATTTGTGAAAGAATTTTGCATTTCAAAACATGTTATTATAGAGCTTTAATAATTTAATACATTACAACAAGTGCTTTCAACTGTAACAAAAAACTTAAGCAACGATAAGAAAAATGGGCTCAGTAGAATATGAATCATTACTGCTCATGATTTATTACAGACTACATTTCAATTAGCTTGCCTATACAGAATCTAATTTCTTTGTAATAAGTATTTATGAATCTGTATTATTTGATATGCCATCGTTCTAAGGGCAACTTTTGTCCTCGATTCGAACCTCGACGAGGACAAATATCGCAATTTTTAATTTTGTCGATTTTTTCAAACAACAGTAGGACTAACGAAAGAACTCAATGATAGCTTTGAGCCAAATTAAGATATCAAACTATCATTGGTAGTCAAGAAAGAATATTCTATCATCATTACTCACAGCTGGTTAGATCATTTGCATATTTCCTATTTACCGTCTTCAAGAAAGGTATTTCATTTAAATGTTGATGAGAAGATCTTGTTTTTTTGAAAGACACTAGAATTAAATTTGATTATAACAACAAATCCACATGAATTATGAACGTATGTCACCTTTATGAGCTATATTTAATACCCCCCTCCATAATACAGATAACTAACATTACTGAAAAATATTGATATTGAGATTTGCAATTAAAAAAATGCATGGAAACCAAAAGCCATTAAATTACTGTATTGGATTTGTATCAACAAGATAAATTGCAAAAATGTATCATAATTATCACATTCATTTAGGATGAAAGAAGAAACGAATTATACCTGCTGAATTCAAAAGCTTGGCTGGGAGAGGATGTATATCCTCTGAAAACCATGAAGCTTGACTCCAGTATCAAAAGAAATACAGGATTTATTAAGAAGCTTAGGAAAGGATTTACGAAGGAAAATAAACCATCATTGATTAAAGATTTAGGAGAAGTCTCTTTCCAAAAATATCTATCGGAAATTGTGAGTACAACTAATGAAGCACTGACAAATGTTCAAAGTAAGAACGAAGAGGTAGAAACTGCAGTTGAAGTGGTAAGTGGCCTACATCAAAGGTTCAATGTTGCATTTACAGAACCTTTGTCATTGGCATTTTTACAAAATTTCAATTTCAAAAATATTGATCCAACAATAACAAAAGATGAAATGGCATTTTCAGCCAAGTTGAAGAATAATTTGAGAGTATTCACAGAACTTTATCTTGTCAATGTTTTTGCAAACTTAGACGAAATGACTGATAAAGAACTGCCATCCTTTTTGATGAAGAAAGGACAAAAAAAAGAGCCAATATTATTATCAATTTTAAAGGAAGCATTGAACTATAATTTCAAAACAGGCCATTCTTCAATTGTTGCGATCTACTTTGCCAAAAAATTTCCTGAATTCTTTTCAACTGACGATCAGAGTACCCAATCGGTACCATTGAATAAAGATATCAAAGAAAGCATGGTTTCAATATATAGACTATTTTTTGGGGCATTGAGCACCAATGCTTCAAAATTACAAACACAGGTCAATAAATTAATCAAAGAGCACCATAAATGCCAAATTAGAACAGGTAAAGCATCTGACGAATACTTGGAAAAATATGAAGAAATATCACCAATATTTGAAAGATTCAAATCTTCAACATTATTCTTGAGTCAATATCTCGATGTCGAAGCTCCTCAATTTGAGATAATCGATATAAACGGGTCTCAACATGAGCAAAAAGAGGATATTATTACCAATAAGATCCTTCCACCATCCCAAAGACTATGGGAAAACGATGAGACGAGAAAGTTATACGAAGTGCTGCCTGATATCAGTGACATTGTAAAAGAACATTCTCAATCGAACAAGGACCCAAAACCTGAAACTCTAAACTCGTTTTTTACTGAATTACAGAACATAGAATCTAAAGGTCATTTAGATGACTTAGTCCGTAAGTACTGGTCACTGAATTTGAACAACAAGGCAACTCGAAACAGAATAATCAAGTTTTTTATTGAAACCGTTGATTGGAGTAAAATTAGCTTATATGCAAGATTTTTTGCAATCAATGCTCCCTATATGAAGGAAACGGTTGATGAATTCATACAATATCTTGATAATGGTTTCAGAAGTCAACTACACAACACTAAATTCAATATTAAAAATGTTATATTTTTCGGTGAAATGGTAAAATTCTCATTAATACCTCAATTTATGGTATTTCACAAAATAAGAACGCTTATTATCAACATGAATATTACTAATAACGTGGAAATATTAACAATACTTTTTGAAAATTGTGGTAAATTCTTATTAAACAAGGCTGAATATAAAGATGAAATGGACAAACTAGTTGATAGACTAAAATCTAGAAGAACAGATCATAGCCTTAATATGAACACTAAAGCTTCCATTGAAATGTTGCTAAGAATTTTGTTTCCACCTTCAACTAAGTCATTGAATACAGAAGTTGTTCAGCTTACTCCAGAAGAGAACTTCTACACAGTGCTATTACGAAGTGAACTTGGCAACATAGGTTTCAAAGATACAGTAAGGCTCATTAGGAAAGCACATTGGAAAGACCCTAACACAGAAAAGCTGTTTTTTACTCTTTTTACAGAACCTGAAAAGGTTAGCTACCAAAATATCCCTATTTTAACTCAAGTTCTAAGTGGACTATACAGCTTTAATAGGAATTTTGCAATAATGTGTATTGATCAGGTTTTAGAAAATATCGAGAATGGACTTGAATCTAATACTTATGCTGAAAATACTAGTCGTATTGCTAACATAAGATATCTGGTAGAAATTTTTAATTACGAAATGATGAAATCGAATGTACTAATGGACACCATGTATCACATAGTTAAATATGGCCATCCAAATGGTCAACCGAATCCATTTAAGTTGAATCCTAACGATTTGCCTAATAACTACTTTAGAATTCATCTAATCGTGACAATTTTATCAAATATAAGAAGAACACCCAGTTCCCTAACATCTAGTTTACAATTGTTGCTAAGGTTTTTTGAGTACTACATTTTTACTAAGGAGTTCCCATTACCAAAAGAAACCGAGTATGCCGTAAATAATCTATTTGAAAAGCTTTCCACATTGATTGAAAAGAAAGATAAAACGAAATTTACAAGATCAGCAAACCTACTCGAGAGTTTACAAAAATTCCAAGAATATCTCGTGCTAACAAAACGTTCAACAACAGAAAATCAAAAGGGAACGGACACTAGTACTCTTAAAACGGACTTGCTTGAAGATGGTCTTGCTCAAGATTTAGATGATGATATTGGGCAAGAAAACGATGAGGGCCTTGAAATGATTGAAGAGTTTGAGATTATCGAAGACGATGGGGAAAGTTACGAAGAAAATAATTTAGATACTGAAGTGAATACTGGATCAATTAGTAGCGATGAAAGCGGAACAGATTTAGAAAGTGACTCAGAATTAGAGTCAGCGGATGAAGATGATTCTGATGACTCCATGGACTCAGATTCAGATTCAGAATCCGACTCCGATTCAGGTTCAGAAGATGAAGAGGATGAATTTGATGCTGTTCTGGATGGTGAGGATACGCCTTTCAGGAATTACGAAGATGAGAGAGAATCAGAGCAACAAAGAATATTTGATGAATACAAGAAGCAGCTTCAAACAGAGGAAGAAATTAAAGCACAGGCAGAACTGGATAAACAATTTGATCTAATGATGAGTGAGTCGTTAGAAGCAAGAAAGTCAGAAACATCTACAAATGATAGAGGCCTACTAATGGTACATCCATCAGGAACAAAACTGAAAGACTCATTGAATGAATTTAATACCCCAGAGAAGCGACCAAAGGAAAAAGTAGCATTCGCATTTTTGACCAAGACTGGTAGAAAGACACAATCCAGGGTGGTGAACTTATCTAGAGATATCAAATTTGTATCCAATGTTGTTGAGGAAGGTAAAAAGTTAGAAACTGAAAGAGAAAAGATAAAGAATATTGTCTTGAATAGGCAATTCGACTAATTTTCCCTTTAGTCATCCATTAATAATTTAACCCGATGATGGTCTTTCGTTAATAATATACCCTTAAATACAAACTAGTAAGTAGAACAAAAATATAGAATATAAGCTAAGACCACAAAAAAAATTACTCTACTTTCACAACAACCATTGTAATGTCATCCTCCTTACCACCTTTGTATAACTTACCAGTCAATCTACTAATTTCTTGTGCAAAGACGCTTGGGAATTCTGGATCTTTACTAATTTTGACAACTTTCTTTACTAGCTCATCAGCAGTCTTCTGAAGGTTCTCATTTAGTTGATCATTATTGTCCCTCAAGAATAATTCTAAATCTTCGATGGCAATATTGTCAGTTACACCATCTGTTGCCAAAATCACAATATCACCCTTACTCAATTGAAAATTGTATTCATCAGCATCAGATGGCTGGTTCTGAATATAGCGGTTACCATTTTTTGCCGCAGCTTGTTGAATTTCATCAGGAATAATTGCTAATTGGTATGGTGTATTGAACCCCAATGTTTGAGGCTCTGTTTGAAACACCAATTTAGAGTCTCTGAACACAGCACACCATGAATCTCCCAAATTAGTAACGTCTAACCTACCATCGCTTGACAAGTGTGCTACATTAGCCGTTGTACCACCAACTTTAACGATCTTATCAATTTTAATTTTGGCATATGCATTGTCCAATAGTTGTTTTGGCGTAAGTGGCTTGTGTAAAGTAGCTGCCATTTCTTTCAAGGCTTTACAAAGTTCTCTAGATATGGCACTTGAATCATAACCATGCTCAGCCCAGCCACCGACACCATCTGCTACACCAGCGTAGACATCATTGGCTGCATTAGCCTGTATGAAGTAATTATCTTCTCCTGTCAATGATTGCAGAGACTCCTTTAATTTTTGATAAATGACATCTTCACGATCCTTTGGCTGGTAAGCAACAGCTGTCTTGTACACAAATGAATTACCACCAGTGTGATCAGTGGTAGCACTACCATTGTTACCGTTCCAATACCAACTCTTACCACCAGAAAAGAATAACCTCCTGGAACAGTTCCCAAACACACGGTTATATAAGGTACCAGATTCTATTTGATAACTGGGACAATACAGTCCAGTGTACGTTAGTAAAAATCCTGCAATTAACACGATCAGACTGATAATCAACATACTCTTAGTCAGAACCCAGGGATTAACCACCCGTACTCCAGCGCTGTACATCCTTCAGCAACAAGTATTTAAAACTCTTCTACCAAAGATCGACTCTACTTAGAACAAACAAATGCTTCAATATAAACTATGAAACTTCTTTGAAACTAAAATAAACTTAACTTCGAGTCTGTTTACTATTGTTTCATAAGTCTGTCAACTTTCCCAGAAAAATGTAACTTTTTGAAACGCTAGCTCATCGCAAGTTGGACCACTAATTAAAATAGATATGAATTATTTGAAAAGTATATAATATAGGTACAAAGACCTGTTCTAGAGGACGTGATACTGATGGTATTCAATGTGTTGTTCCTCATTGGCGCTGTAGGTTGTAGCTCCCTGGAAATAACGGCCTCCTTTGGTATATGAATACCGACCTAATTGGGCTTGCCATAGAGGAAGAGCCAGAATATATAGATATTGGGCTTAGGGAGAGTCAAGCATACCAACCCGAGATGAACCCGACTCTTAAGAAATCATTATCACAGAATGCCTTGAATACAATCAAGCGTAGGAATTCTACGAATAGTTTGCACAGAACTTTATCACAGAGTAGTTGCTTTAGTACTTCATCTAGTGCCACTGCTCAGATTAGAGATGACTCTTACAAAGAGTTCTTGCTATTTCTAATAGGCGAGGAGAACGCTAAGATATGTTGGGAGAATCTTACAAGGGAAACCAAGAATGTGTTCATAGCTAAAGCATTGAAGAAATCCAACTATTTAAAGAGTGAATCCACTTTGAAAGATCCATCGTTATCTGAAATCTTAAAAGATGGTAGAATTCCTACCAAGAACAGTTTTTTTTACTATCGAAACAGAGTTACACCACATATTCGTAATTCTGAGCGTGAACACGATGCAATTGCTATCTCCAAGATAGCAAGTGGATTTTATAACAACGAGTTATCAGAATCTGAGAGGCAGCGGTTAAAACTGGATGCAAAGAAAGAATATGATAAATTCCTTATCCAAAGACGTAAGGTTGCAGAACAGTTCATAGATACTTACGACAAAGCCGATGATTGTGATCTAGTATACCAACAGCTGAAAGAGTATAAGTCGCAATTACCACTAGAAGAGTCTCTAACAAAATTAACAGAAGCAGTTGAAAGATTGAGCTCCCAGGTTTCCAACACTCCTGCCACTCCTATCGAAAAGATACCAACAACCACCGTCTCGAAACCTAAGCTAACAGCAACTAACAAACTATCCAATGATAGAAATGCACCAATTATGCAATCGCTTTACGGGAGATTCATTGGCAAATTTAAGAGAAAGAAGAAACCTGCTGCCTCAACTCTTATATATAGGAAACCGGTCGAGAAATGCGCTTAAAATAGCTTTCACTCTTGCCTGGCTATCCGAACTATTTGTAAAGCAGCATGTCTTACTGCCAAGCCCTGATAGCACTCTTGCGGGTTAATACCTTTGTATAGTATACATCTTTAGGCGGACGATGATACGACTTTGAGCTTGCATTTGCAACCACACTGCAACAAATTCCCTTTTGATGATTAGAATTCTTAATTATGACCTGATTTTATCACTTATCCGATTATCTCATGGTTATGATCTCAAAAAAAAAATATGTGTAGTAAGGCCTATAAAGCCTCAAGCAAAAATATTGATAAAAATACATTGATCTTTTCAATTGTATACCCAGTAGGTTTCTCAGGAATTCAAGTATTCATGAAAATATGGGTGATGATCTAAAAAGAAAGATACTCTTGCACAATTTAAGCAGTAACAATCCTATTCTAGAGAAGTTAAAGGGTGGCCAGGAGCCAAACAGTAATGAAGAAGGTTCTGATTCTATAGGTGACTTACCATCATTGAAAAACGATTATAAAAGACAAGATAACAACTCTACCAACTGTACTTACATCCCTCCTTCCCAATGGAATACATACTTTCGAAGTAACGAACATATTAAGGTGCAAAGCAGAAACATTGAGTTCAATACATACTACACAGTACCCTCATCGATATTAGGTCCATCTTTGCCAGTTTTTATATTCCACCATGGTGCTGGTTCATCAGGTCTTTCATTTGCTAACCTGGCTAGAAACTTAGGAGATCAATTGAATGATAATTGCTGTTGTCTTAGTTTCGATGCTAGGGGCCATGGCGGCACAAAGTTTATAGATGCAAAACAGGCTCAAAATTACTTCAGAGATGACTTTGTGGATGACTTTCACACATTAGTGGAATATTTTGTTTCTGAGAAATTGAAACATCTACCAACAGAGAAACTATCTATTATTTTCATTGGTCATTCACTAGGAGGAAGCATTTGCACTTTTACTTATTCAAAGCTCAGTATTGAACTAAAGAAGCAAGTAATAGGTGTAGCTATGTTTGATATAGTTGAAGAGGCTGCAACATTGGCGTTGGAGAAAGTTAATCATTTTCTCCAGGTTACTCCGAATATGTTTAGTGGTTACGAAGAAGCCATTGATTGGCATGTAAGCCATGAACTATCAAGACTAAGAGAAAGTGCAGATATTGCAATTCCAGCGTTATTTAAACCAACAGAGTCCGGTAAAGTGGTAAGGATTACAAACCTAGAAACTTTTCGACCATTTTGGAGGACATGGTTTAGCGATCTCTCGAAATCGTTTGTATCACTACCAACATGCAAATTGCTTATATTGGCAGGTAACGATAACCTTGATAGAGAACTAATAATCGGACAAATGCAGGGAAAGTATCAATTGGTTGTGTTTCAAGATTCTGGCCATTTTATTCAGGAAGATACGCCACGAAAGACTGCATTAACTTTGGTTGATTTTTGGAAACGAAACGACAATAAAAACGTAGTAATAAAGTCAAATTGGGGCTCATCAAATAAGGTGTGATAAAATAAAGTATTTAGAGAAAAATAATAAACCTATTTTTGCTACATAACCTACTCAAAAAAAGTAAACGATTATAACTCTATTACAAGATGGAACTTTAGTCAATCGTCATAAAATCAATTTCGGAAGAGTGGCCTTCACATTGTTTGACAACTTCATCGATTTTCTTAGAGGCCCATGGGAAACGTGGATTAATTAAAAATGGTCTTAAATCAAATCTGTTATCATCTGGGGAGTATTGTTCAGCATGATAGCTTGGTGTCAAAACAGTTTGTTTGTGTCTATTAATGGCATAGAAAAAAAAGAAACGCTTCACCTTCTCTGCTACTTGGGCAGGAGTCAATCTAGGTGTCCATTCATGCAACAATTTCAAGAACATGGAATATGGGCCACATTTTTCTACTTTTCTCAAGTACCCAAATACACTCAATTCTTCATATGTCATACCCATATCCCTTTCATCTGATTGAACATAATCCTTGGTTATTGGCTCTAATTCAGCTGTAGGGGTTGCGTTCAAAAATTCATCAAGAATTGGCATATCATACTCCTCAGAGGCATATTTTATGAAACCTTTCAAATCAGTCTTTGATATACCACCAATTGGATTAACATCAGCAGATGAACAGTCGTACTTCGTCAGATACCCGCGCAAACATTCATCAACATTAGCGCTTCCCAGCACAAGAAGCCCCCCTGAGTTAGGAATACCGCGTACCCAAGGCAATAGTTGTGCAAAAAGATACGCCAAGACCATTCTTAGACGAGCTTGTATATTCTGCAAAGCTAAATTCTCAATCTGGGACCCACCAAATATCTTGAAAATGGGCTTCCTACCTGTCGCAACTTCAAATAATGACACAACACTTGACACAAGACCATCCATATTCAGATCAACATGATAAGACCCAATCTTCTCAGCAAGTTGCTTGCTTCTAGATCTGGTCTCAACTGATGAGTTTTCGGTACCCATAAAGCAAGTATGAAACATTTTGTTAGCTATCTCTTGAGGGTTCTCAGGGATCCAGTCATCCGGACTACGCGTAATTCTCCTGATATCCTTAAGGACCAGATCATTTCCTTCATGACAAGCCTTATGAACCAATCTGCACATAGAGTGAATAATCATGGCTGTGGCACATGAATCAATACCACCGGAAAGAGGTAAGAAGTAACCTGTACCATTACAACGTCTAATATAATCCCACAACCAACAAGCTGGACCAAGTGCAATTTCTTCTTCCGGAGTATGATATGTGACATCTCTACTTTTGGTTGGGGTAATCTTCGGATTAAACCTCGAACCTCTTGGAGCCAATTCAATCTCCACATCTACATGCTCATACTTTAAGTCCGCTAGCGAAGATTGCAACCCTCTTGACATGACATTAGCTCTGTGATTTCTAACTTCTTCCAAGTCAACTGTAGCAGTAACAACCTCTACATCATCCAGAGAGAACTGCTTTCCTTGAGCTAAAATCTTACCATTTATTGCTATCAGCGCACAACCATCGTAGTATAGTCTATCACCATCGCAACCCTTTTGATTAGCATACAAATAAACACCTCCACATCTACCAGTACCATTTAAAATCAATTCTAGTCTCTTGTTTAACTTACGTAGTTCATGGTGAGATCCCGAAGAATTGGTAATAATTTCCACACCATCTAAAGACATAGCAATATGAGGAGATTGTGGTGTAAAAACTTCCTCACATGTCTCAGCACCAATACATGTATCCAATGTGTTAATCACAGCATCACCAAATGGAACCTTTTTCTGCCCTGTGATTTTTTGAATCATTGGAGGTAAAGTTAATTCCTCCACAACACCAGGTTTCATCCAAGGTGTAAAGAACCGCATCTCTCTATAGTTACCATCATTTGCTAGCCAGATTTTTGGTCTAATAAAGAGTATCTTACCATCCAAGGACAACAAACGACAATTGTATCTGACATTCTTGTGCAGTAGGGGCATACCAATATCAAGAATTAAACCATGGGTTTCGGGATTTTTTAAAATTTGAGCATACATCTCCCAAGAGTGCAAGCAAACGTCATTTTCAAGGAAATGATCTAAACAACCGTAACCACTAATCTCCAGCTCTGGACCAACTCTCAATCTAGCACCTCTTTCCTTAGCAATTCTAATAGATTCCAAAATCCTGTCCCTATTCCCTTCGAAGTCAAGGGCCCATTGATTTAATGAGCATGTAGCTAACGTAACTAAATGAGACATTTCAGATATCAATTGAGATAGTTAGTTGTTTAATCCTTATGAAAGACTCTAGTTGATGATGATACTATTTCTTAAATCACTCCAGTATTACTCAATTTAGTGCTTAACATTGCATGGGCATCGCTGAAATTAAATGGAGTCATCAATAACGGTATCAGCTTCTGTAACTATTGATTATAGTCAATACTGTCGACTATATTAAAGATATAAAACACTTCATTATCATCATATTACAATTTATACATTTTCTATATTCATTAATCTATAATAAATAGTTGGAGTAATGGTGAAGCTGCTTGATAGGTAAACATATGCATGAATAATTTGAAAAACGTGTGTACTTGAAAGAATCAAAGGCGAGAGTTTCAGTAACCATCTGTATGTTACGATGTTTTACCACAACTTCTCTACATCTGACCAATCGTTACGTTCTCTTTTACTCCAGTAACAGGCAGAGCCTTCTATCCGCTTCCATTCAACATTTGAGATTTTTTCAAAGTATCTGGGCTTGACGTCGTGACCTTTCAATCTTCTATCTCTTTGCAGTTGTTCTAGCTTTAATTTTAATTCCTCTGCCTTCTCAATATCACCGCTTTCATATGCTTTAATATCAGGCCTCAACCTGGAGTCTGTAGGGGGTAAATTATCTCTTTCTATATCTGTAATCTCGTTCAATTGCGCGGTAAAGACAGTGAAACCGTACTTTTTCGACGTGTCCTTTACTAAATCTCCTACAGTCCAGAGCTTCTTATGAGTGGTACTATCTTCCAAAAACTCGGACCACTTACCTTGCAATGCCTGTCGTTTCCACTTGGACGATTTTGGCGGTGTAATTGTTGCGGTTAAAGACTCTGACCTACCACCAAAAATACCAGTCTTTTGAAAAGTGATCTTAGCCTTGCTACCATCTGAACCTAAGATTTCAAATTCGTTTACCGGCTCAGTGTATCTTTCTCCTGCTATCAAGTTCTTCACCATTGTAGTAGGTTGTACCCATTTATAGACAACACCAGATGATTTCATAGTTAGCTTAATTGTACCTTCGTTATTAAGTTCTAGAGATTTACCCCAAAATTTCTGTACTGGTGTCATGGTATATTCACAAACCCAATCTTGATGCTCTGCGTTGAATGCAAAAATTTGAGGTTTGTGTGAAACCTTTTCCGCAATCAATCTAAAACCCAACTTATCATGTACATATTCAAATGTCTCTCCTAGTAATGGATTAAACGGTTTTCTCAGAGCTCTCGTTTTGTCCCTTTGAATAGAAAGAGCTGAAATAGCAAACAAAGTTACTGAAGTCAATGGTTGCATATCTTTTCTGGAAAGCAAATCCGAATATTCGAAGGCCTCTGAAATCACCTGTAATATCGATAAGGGTTCATTCGAAGTTACGGGCATTGTAATAGAAGAAAGGTCTTTACCAACATTTTTCCTTAGAAAAGACAACAAACTAGGCGGAGTTGTCAATGACGGTAGAATGTCTTTTCTTCTAGTAATTTGTCCCCCAATAGGGAAGGGGTATAGTTGCTGTTTGTAAGATGGTGTTTCATCTGATTTACTTGCTAACATTGTAGGCGTTGATTCCGTAGTCAAAACTCTATCATTGGGAACAAGACTATCTGTTGATGTAAAGCCATTTAAATTCTGATTCCTGCTCTCCATATCACTATCATATTCATCGTCTTCAACATCATCAATCATTACAGCAGAATCGTCTTTCATAATTCCTGTTTCACCTACTTCCTCTTCAGCATCATCTAGTAGTATAACACCCTGAGGAATACCGTCTTTAGCGTCAAAATATTCATCATTATCACTGAATGTAGAAATTATAGATTGCCTGCTATCTTTTACCTGTTTTGAAATGTATCTATGATCTTTTAATAGGACTCTGCTTTGTTTGATAAACCTATCCACTATACTTTCTAGATCAGACAATCTTTTATAAAGTTGATGTGAAGTTGGCGTTTCTTCACTTATCTCAGGTAGTGAATCAACTGAGGAAATCTCTTTAGGGGTTTGAATTCCAGCAAGATACATCTTACCTTTTTTTTCGTGATCACCCCCTACAGACTTTGAGCCTTCCAAGATGAACTCTTTTCTTGCCGGAACATAATTTAAGGAATCTAGTTTGCATTTCTCAACCCATTCCTGAATAATACCCAAGTTACCTGCAAATTCATTATAGACATCGTCAGATAATGGTGTATACTCATTTCTAGAACTAGAAAATGCGCTAGTGTTTCGAAACTCAGGTCTAGATGGCACACGGCTGTCATTTATTGTCCTATCAGAAAATCCTTCAATATTGGCGGCATCACTACCTAATGTTGTATCTTCAACATCAGCATCAATATCACTTGCTATCGGTTGATCTTTTTCAAAACAAAACTGTAACGCATCAACCCACGTTTGCCATGCAGCTGCATCTGCTGCTTTCAAGAACCAAAGTTCCATGCCAGAATCTATTATAATAATTCTGTCCTTCTTATTCGCACTTACAGTAGACAAATGTATAACCATTTCACCACGGCACGTCTGGTTATGATCGTTCAGATAGTACGACAATGTACCATATCTATAATCTAGTGTGAAGAATCTTTTTTTGAAACCTTGTAGCCTCTTTCTACGCTTTTTCATCAGATAACCTTGCAAATACCTTCCCTGACCTACACTCAATATTCCAGCGTTTTTTGGCAAATTCAAATCATGAAGTCCTTGAGCTCCATTAACTAATTTGGTTGATGAAGTTTTTGCTGAATTACCTCTAGATCTACCAAACAATGAAGAGCTAGACTTCTTTGATGTTGGTGACATTACAGGTCTTGCAGTATCCTTAATAACACTAGCATTAAATAATATCTTTTTCTTTGCATTTTTTGAAGCTGTGTTATCCAGAATAAAGGCGTAATAATAATCATTATCTTTCACTTCTATTGTGCCCTGTTTAACATTATTGCCTGATATTGTACCCAACCACTCAACCAATTTGAATCCCGAGGCAGCAAGTTTTTCTTTCAAAGGTAGTTCTTGGGTCTGCTGTTGAATATCTGCTATTGATAGATTGCTGCTGCTTCTCTCTTTCTTTTTGGACTCTACAGATTGTGATACAATCGAAGGTGAACTGTTTCTCCTTCTGTTGGAGACATTCGTGCTACTACTTGATGTGGAGCTACCATATATGGAGCTGTTTCTTTTCAACAGTGTCCTAGAAGTATAATCTAGCATCGCCTTAGTATCAGGGGCAATGTGAACTGCAGATGGTTGCGCATCAATATCAGTTTTCAACTTTTTATAAATACCGAATTGGATCGACTTCTTCAAGGGCTTCACCTGATAATTGATCACATCATCCTTAGAGCATTTTACCCACCTTACCACAAAACATCGGTTTTGAATATCAATTGTTTCCATTAGTATGCTAGCTGTATTTTACAATTTTCCTATTTAGCCTTCCTGCAACTTTTCATCAAACTCTTCGAGTGTTTGGGATTTTCCTTCAGATTAGTATAACAATTGAGACAAATAAAATCTAAATTCAACACTGCTAGTACTTGTTTTTTCAAAATAAAACAGGATCAAATCAAAATCAAAATAGAATTGAAATAAATTCGCGACCTTATCACTACAAAAACGAATTGATCTTCGCACACACAACAATAATCTTTGGATTCAGGAAGAATCTTAAACACTTATTGATAAAAACAAACAACTCTGAACTGTGTTACTGTTATATTCGAGATCCACGTAGAGTAAGTTCAGATCTTCTGCTTTTATCGATTCTTAAGAATGTTGAAAGCGATGGATCCACGCTCTGCGCCCCTCTAAAGCTTTGTTGAGATAAGAAATCGCACAGTACGTTTGGGCTGTTAGGTGCTAGGATAATAGATTTCAAACAATATATGATATATTAAACACTGAACAATATAATAAAATCAAACTTTGCTTGTAGATAGCTATCATTGTTGTAGTTAGAGAACACTATATATTACCTTTTTGCTGGGCTTCCTAATTGGTCGCCTTGGCAAGCATCAACAGAAAATGTTTGAAACAAGCAGTAAAATTCTTTATTATAATATACAGATTGTGGAGTAGGTCCCTATACATAACTTGTTGTTTCCTGTTTCGTACTCTTACGTATTTGCACCTTCCCCATGGAGCACTAGCTCATTTTTATCAGTTAACGAAACAAGCAGTTCTGAGTATACAATTAGAGGCTATTTGAGAAAAAATAACCGAACAACTTCTATACTAGTAACTTAAACTTATTGTGGAAGCAAGTTATATCTCTTCTTCAGAGTAACTCTTTGTCTAGAGTACTTGTCATCTGGGGAAAATCTAGCTGGATGAGCAGACTTGGTAATCTCACCTTCCTCGGTCATCTTCTTCAGGGTGTAAACTCTCTTACCCTCGTTGTCCAAAGTGTACATCAAATGCATCGTTAAACCAGTTGTTTTTGTTTATATATTGGTGTTAGACAATTGTGATCCAATACCTTTACGCCTAAAACATGTATGTGTACTATGTGCTTTCTATATAATTTGGCGATGAGCTCATCGCATTTTCTACTTCAATAGCGGAAAGTTCAAAAAAATTTTCGTTCGTAGCGCGGTATATAATATTATGCAGTGTATATAGGAAAGGTTCAATGGAAGGAGTAGTATTCATTATTGTGTATTTTGAGATGAGTTGGTGTAGTTTCTGCCATTGTACAGTCCCAGAGCTTTTATTGGGAAGAGGAACCTATAGCTTGGATACTCGATAGCGCAAGAGTGGTTGAACACACCTTCCGCGCTCTCGAACTTCCATTCACCTGATGGTTGCTGCCTGGACTTTAGCAGGTTGATACCCCTCTCAATGGCGTCTTCATTTGGACACTTAGCCAACAACAGGGCGATCAAAGCCCATGCCGTTTGCACCACCAATGACTTTGGACTGTCAACATAGTCATGTAGCTCACTGGACTTCATGGATTCACCCCAACCACCATCAGGCATCTGTTTGCTCAAAAGGAAGTCACAGCCCTTTCTCACTGTCAAGGAATTATCATAGGTTTCTCCTACAGAGTGCAGTGCCTCCATGGCAAACATACCGGCATATGTGAAGCAAATACCCCAGCAGCCGTACCACCCACCATCATCTTGTTGTGCCTGTTTAATGTAGTCAATGGCAATCCTGATTCTGTGAGATATCTCGTCCTTCCTATAATCATAATATTTGTGGAAATACGTCAAACCCAAAACGCTCGAGTCTGTGCACTCGACATATGGGTACTCGACCATAATGTTCCCGAATACTTCTGCAGGATTTAATTTCTCCATCGAAAGCGGAGCCTTGATCTTTTCGTAAGTCGCAAATGAACCGTATTCAAACTTACCAATATTTTGTAGACTTAATAACACATCAATACCTTTACAGAGCCTTTCATCAGTTATCTCATCATGTACAGAGGAAAATACAGGAGAGTTTCTCACCATAATTATTGCCTTTATTGCTTCCGCAGTACAGTCAGACACAGTATAGCCTTGGGTCTTGGTAGAGAACCCCCAGGCACCAACTCTTTTGTCTCTAAAACTTCCTTCAACACATTCTGTATCGAACTGTGATCTACACAAAAACTTATAGGCATTTATTATCATTTCTCTAAATTCCGGTTTCTCAGCCAAGCCAGCAACAAAGAAATATTGTATCATAAAAGCACAGTCCCAAGTTTGCACACCATTGGTACCCATTACTGTCATACCTTGTGGGCCATGGAATAAGCCATCTTTGAATCTATACTGAAATCGTTCAAAAGCCTTTGAATCTTTCCCTTCTTCTAAATAAGTCACTAATGCACAAAATGCTTGATTAACTGGTGCAATACATAGAGAATCTGTATTTTGTATCTCTTTCTTGATCAAATTGTAAACTACCTTCTTGGATGCCATCGATACAAGTCTAGGACGTAAATACTTCTCATAAAATACAATGACATCATTTGCAGTGTCCAGAATTTTGCTATGTGGATAGTACAAATCCACACCACACACAGTATTCCTGTGTTGAGAAAAGTTTATTTTATCAAATGACTTTGTATAGATCTCCTGCCTAATCTCTGAAAGAAGGTCAGTTAAAGGACATGAGTACTTAATCAATGAAAGGTAACTTACCGGTAAATAAACAGCTCTTGTGTGTACCCACCATCTACCGGGATGAATTGGCAATGAGTAAGGTAATAGCCAAGTTTCAGGGGGAGCTGGATTAACACCCTCCCATTTATATAAGTTCAAAATGCTTAGCCATATCTTACCCCAGTGTGGTGCACCAGTAGCTCCTCCAAGTCTATGCAGAGTATGTCTGGCTCTCACACAAACTATATGATCCTTTGGCAGTCCCAACAACCTTAGACAGACATAGTTCAAGACTGTACCAAATACAGTAGACTTGTCAACTGAGTGAAGACCCCATCCACCATCAACAGGATGCGCAGTGTTAACAATGTACCTAATTAGCTCGATTCTCTCATGCTCTGGTAATTTAACGCCAGCAATGTAATTGACAGCAACATACCCAATTGTCATGAACATAGGCCCCTTATATTGGCATGGGAAAATACCTGACTTTTGATCCTGAAGAAGCTTATAGAAGGATGCTCCATAATAACAAGCTTGCTCAGAGCTTAAGTCATCACCTTCTTTTCTTGGTGAAGGTGTCGGGAATTCCTCATCTTGTAATAACCATTGAACAAATGTGGATTGCGGGTCTGCATCAACCTTGTCTTGTTCAATATACTCCCAAGCTTCTCTACCCAATTCAGTAGTTCTTAACCTCCATCTTTTCGGATCAGTTCTAGGTATACCGACGGTATCAGAATAAAACTGAGTCATTGCGTACTTCGAGCAATAACCTAATATATTGCTTTACAACACCGTTGCACTTCCAATTTTTCAATATACAAATTTATAAACTTATGGTATGCACAATGGGTAACTAATAAAATATTGCTGTCGAGAAGCTCGTCATCGAAGAAGTTCTCGTTAAAGTAAAAAATCTAGTAAACGAGACCGATAAAATAATGCGACAACAGCATTGATGCTAATGTAGGGTTGTCAAACTTTATAAAAGAATTAGTAAGTACTATGATAAGGTTGTTTTTATATGTGAATGTATAAATTATATGGTATTTTTCAATGTGAAGTATTTATCGTATGCAACCTATAATTACAGAAAGATATTGTAGAAAGAATATATATTTGGACTTTATCTCAGAAGTAAGGAAACAAACAATTTAGGCATTTCAATACGTCAGACAGTTCTTATAATCTTTCTTGGGTTGATATCTCCGATAGTAACATCATCATCGAGCTCCATCTTTCTCTTTAGTGTAGCATTTGCAATGGAGGTCAAAGTGCATACAGAAGTGGTATGTCTTTGTTCATAGCCCGCTAGTTTGGAACCCCAACTAGTCATTGCCTCGTTAGTGACAGTGAGACCATAATTAAGTTGCTTAAGACACCAGCGTTCCATTATAGCAATACTCCGTGTAGGTAAACCGCTAACTTGGGTCCACACTCTCATGGAGAAAGTGATATCATTAGAAAATTTATGTGCCAGGATAATGCATACTAACAGCAATCTCTTTCCACAGTATGCAAATTCTGGTACATTGATGGCGCCCTCATGAGACTTGATCAATTTATCAAAGTATATGGATGCCAACAATAAAATATCTCTGCTGATATGAGCTCTCTTGGTGACTTCTTTCAAAAAATTAGCAATAGATGTCTTGGAGTTATTTATTCTTTTATGCGATTTGCTGTGAACACCAGCGACAACATCTGTGATAAAAGAAACAAAATCAGAAGACGATAACTGTGTATTAGCTTCACTACTGGTCCCATCTGATTTCAAACTTTGATACGGTGGAGTATGGTAGACATTGTTTGATAGAGTTTCGACAGGGACAAGTTCTCCTGAAGGTGTAACAAAAGCCATTCTATTTTAGATAATTTTCTTGATGAGTCTGTTATCCTATCGTAATTTTTTTTTTATCTTTTGTTTGATAAAAATAATTTCAGTATCGGGTGTGTATATTATTTGACAAATAGTAATGTATCAATGTTATTTTATTTTCCTATCTCTATTATAAGCTTTTCGAAAGAACAAATAGACATGGAAAATGCATTAGATTTCTGAACAGTGTGGGGCTTCGAGACCCCTCTCTAATGGACAACACCAACCATCTTCTTGAATTCCAAATAATTTAATCCCGTAATATCAACAAAAAAATTCCTTAAAAAAACTATTCCCAATACTATCTTAAAAGAAATTATCCTTCTTATCCAAAGAAGAGTAATCTTTTAATGCAATAGGCTAAAAAATATCAAAAGCTAAGCTTTTATTCTCAAAAACAAATAATGCAAATGAATAAGGTATTTGAACACACAACCAAAAGAGGTATGTGCTTTGACAAATGATCCTGTGTTCTCCTTATCTACAGAAGAGAGACGATTGACAAAATCTCCCATCGAGGCTCCCAGCCTTTATATATTGTTCCCTCAATCAAAAAATCCCTTTGTGTGGGTATGTTCATGAATCAGTCAGAGTTCCAACTTCCTTCACATCAGATAGAATTCCGGGATTATAGAAGCACCGACTTGCTTTTTTGGCTCCCTTCTAGAAGACAATTCTGACTCATCAGATCCCCAACCCTCAGAGAATCCCGTACGGATTCGGGATTCCATACCCATTTTCTCAATGGCAAAAAAAAGCCTTCCATTTTGCATAAAACTTATCAAAAGGAAAATAATGACGAATTCGCAGAGAAACCACGCAGATGAGATTGATATTCGCAAACATAAAAGAAAGAAACACTCATGTTCTGGTTAATACATGGCAATGAGGAAATGAGCAACTCCTTCTTATCGACATCCTACAGTTGAGCCACAGATCGCATCAAGGATCCGTAACTCTCATGAACTTGCGGTCCCATTATCTATGTATCTCAGTCAGTGCTTGGGCTTTATTTGGGGGAGGGGGTGAAAAGAGAGGACTCATTAAGCTTCTAAGTGTTGATCAGGCATGATATCCCGGTGGGACTCTTTGATCTCCATCTTTGCGTAGAGTTTAGACTCATCGGCGAGCCACAGCGCTGTCGGTGATACTTTTATGGCTCTAAGGGGTGTGAATGGGTAGATAGGTGAAACTGTCTTGTACTTGATCCTAGTTATCAGGCTAGCAGAGTTGGGACACAGTAATCTTGCCATTATCTGGGTAATCAATGGGCCGGGAACCAGGATATCCTTGATCCCCTCCTGTGTACGACAATAGTCTCTATCCCAATGTATTCTGTGTGGGTTATCGGTCATTTGACAATACTTCACAATATCCAGGTCTGAGATGTTGATACCTGCAACGGCTTCATATTGTTTAGTTTCTTGTGCCATTTCCTCAAGCGCACTGGAACGGTCACCTATCCGATTTGTGTACTGCAACGTCCTGTCCTCTGTTATAGCTGTAACATCATTACTATCCCTGATTGTTCTTTGTAAAGAAACAAAACAACTATCTCCTATGGGCTTGATGAACTTGATCCGTTCGTGGCAACTGTACTCTTTACCAGGTACCAAAGGTTTATTATTTGTGATCTCACCGTTTGTCCATCTCCGAAGCCTGTACCGCTGTAAAGTAGATATTAGGGAGCTTGGTGACTGATAGCTGAAATAGCCATCGGGATCTAGATCTGAGTCAACGGGATTGAAATACAATAGATTGTCCGCCAATTGTATATTCTCTGTCATCTTAATATTGGTACGTACAGCATTTTTGAAAAGGTTATTAAATGCTTGGTTCTTTTCGAAGGAAATGATATCTTTATGAAGCCAATGAAGTGACTTCCACGACATAGTTGAAGTACTGTTAATTTGCTTCAGGTATAGAGAAAGTGCTTTCAATTAACATTCACATAACTTTCTCATCTATTTTTGATGTTAAATGTAGTCATCGCTTTATAATCTCAGTTTTTCATACTGCAGAAATTTCAATTTGCGATCATAAACTTTAGACATCTTTGTAGATGTAGGAAAGAGAACAATTATTTAAAAATACTGATGTCAAAATAATGCAAATTATAATAATCGAATTCCTTTACAGAAAATGACTTCTCTATTATATAGATACTGCTCTTTTAAAAGCACTTATTGAAAGGTATTAAAATACGCGAACCACATCATCTTCTTTGATTATGCTGAGCCTTTCAATACAAACTAACGCTACAAATTGCTCATCATGGACTCGAATCACTATACCTTCTGCCCCCATGACTTGGCTTACTCAATGTCACTGTACAAATCACTGTCGATATCCTCAGGAACATCCTTATATTCGTTTTCAGATTCTGAGCTGGAAGAGTCCGACTCAGATTCTGATATGTCCTTTCCTTCTTCATTACCTTCCTCGGCAGCTGCTTTTCTTGCTGCCCTTCTTTCAAGTTTCCTTTGTCTCTTCGCTTCCTTATGTGCTTTCTTCTTCGCAATGTTCTCTTCTTGCTCCTTTCTTCTTTGCTCCTTTATTCTCATCTTCTCCTTATGCCTCTTTTCAAGTGCTCTGATCTCAGAATCAGTCTTCTGTACAAACTCATGATGTAGAACTTTACCTGAACATATTCCTTCTTCTAGTTTGACTAGTTTCAAAGTCAATCTTGGACCAATTTCTGTTAACCTCACAGCCTTCTTTCTTGGTGTACTAACTGGAGCTTGTTCTTGTTCGTTTTCGTCATCTTCTTCAAGAGGTATGTTTGAGCTCTCAAAGTCCTTCATGTCTTCATCACCATCGACATCTTTTGCTTCCTCAACTGTGTCATCCTCTTTATGCTTGACTGAACGCTTGACCTTTACAGATTCTGTGTCCATAATTTTCACAATAGAGTCTTCTTCAATCTCAGATTCAGATGTATATGCACCTATGTCATGGTCAAGAATCAAAGAGGAAATGTCCTCCTTCTTGTGTAAGTTCGGTACGGCCTTACTTAAATTGTTTTTAGCCTTGTACAGTTTCTTTAAATTTCTTGAAATATCTACCTCTCTAATATCGATGAAGTAATGACGCATGGAAATTTCACCAGTTTCTTTATCTTTGTTAATCATAAATACTCTTTTGATCGAGTTTATATGAATTCTAGAAGGGTTTAGTGGTGGGAAAATGTTTTGGAACATTGACACCACAATCTTATCCACATTAGCTCTCTCAACTTCTTTCTCATCATTCTCATCCTTGGGCTTGGTGGTAAATCCATTCAGAACTAATAATGGTGGGTTCATGACATCTTCCTTTGTGAGAGATTTTGGTCTTCTTAGATACTTCTTGATGTCTCTGCCGAGAGAATAGTCCATAACCTGGAAAGTGATAGTTGGACCCTTTGGTGTTCTAGCTATCTTCAATGATACATTACCAGTCTTCTCCGATTGCGTAAACATGAATAGATGGGATACACCCAATGGGCCACACATGACAACAAAATCCTTCAGCTTGTTAGACTTCCTCTCTTTCAATCTAATAGCAGTATGTGGTTGCATGATCTGACGGAAATCCTTCACCAACTGGTTCAAGGAATGGTTACCCAAAGAGGTCTGACCAACCCTGATCACCATTGACTTTGGAATACCTCTCTCCTCATCGGGCACAACTTGAACATGCGTTCTCTTCTTTTGTCTTCTCTTAGCCATATTAAACTGCTCTCACTGTTCTTAGGAAAAAGATGCAAATACCTGAGATCCTATGCACACAACAACTTATATATATTGTCCAATTGCTATACTTCTTTGCCGGCTCATCGACTGTATTTTGCGATGAGCTCTGAATAAAAAAATTTTCAAAATTTTTGCAGTACTGAAATGGCTGATTCTTGTACGGTGCTTTCTACAGATGAAAAAAATGAAAAAATAATCGATGGCCATAACATGCGATGAGCTTGATCAATATTAGTCCAATATTTTGGAATAGCCAACTTAACTATAACGTACTAGGGACACCTTAATAACACATTTGTAGGACTATTGTACTCACAATATAAGTAAAGAGAAAATGGCAGGCAAAGTTGGTAAAGTATCAAAGAAGAGCGATGATGTTAGTTCACTAGCTGCTAAAATTAGGGCTAGAGCCCTTGAGAATCAAAAGAAGATGCAAGCGGCTTCCAGAAAGGACTCTGAAAGCGATTCCAGCGATGAGGAAGTTGAGAGACCCGCCAAGAAACAAGCTAAGGATGAAAAAGTAGAAGAACCAGAGGAAGAGGTCACATTTGAATCATTTGCTCAATTGAACTTAGTACCTGAGTTGATTCAAGCATGCCAAAATTTGAATTTCACTAAGCCAACACCTATTCAGGCCAGAGCCATTCCACCGGCTTTGGCTGGTAGTGATGTTATTGGTTTGGCACAAACAGGTTCGGGTAAAACCGCAGCATTTGCTATTCCGATCTTAAACAAGTTATGGGAAGACCAGCAGCCATACTATGCATGTGTACTAGCACCTACAAGAGAACTGGCTCAACAGATCAAGGAAACTTTTGACTCATTAGGTTCTCTGATGGGTGTCAGAACCACATGTATTGTTGGTGGTATGAATATGATGGATCAAGCAAGAGATTTGATGCGTAAACCTCATATAATTATCGCTACACCTGGTAGATTAATGGATCATTTAGAGAACACTAAGGGATTCTCGCTGAAAAATTTGAAATTCTTAGTCATGGATGAAGCCGATAGATTGTTAGACATGGAATTTGGTCCAGTATTAGATAGAATTTTGAAGATCATACCTACAAAAGGTAGAACCACTTACCTATTCTCTGCGACAATGACTTCAAAGATTGATAAACTACAAAGGGCAAGTTTAACAAACCCAGTGAAATGTGCAGTCTCAAATAAATACCAAACTGTGGATACTTTGGTGCAAACGCTTATGGTTGTGCCTGGTGGCCTAAAGAACACTTTCTTGATATATCTATTAAACGAATTTATTGGTAAAACAGTTATTATTTTTACCAGAACAAAAGCCAATGCGGAAAGATTATCTGGGCTATGTAATCTACTAGAATTCAGTGCCACTGCCCTTCATGGTGACTTGAATCAAAATCAAAGAACTGGTGCCTTGGATTTGTTCAAGGCAGGCAAAAGATCAATATTAGTTGCTACGGATGTTGCTGCAAGAGGTTTAGATATTCCATCTGTCGATATTGTCATCAATTATGATATTCCAGTTGACTCTAAATCCTATATTCATAGAGTAGGTAGAACAGCAAGAGCTGGTAGATCTGGTAAATCCATTTCCTTAGTTTCACAATATGATTTAGAACTGATTCTGAGAATAGAAGAAGTGTTGGGAAAGAAGCTACCGAAGGAGAGTGTTGATAAAAACATTATTTTGACACTGAGGGATTCTGTAGATAAAGCTAATGGTGAAGTTGTTATGGAGATGAATAGAAGAAATAAGGAAAAGCAAGCTAGAGGGAAAGGTAGAAGAGGTAGAATGATGGCCAAAGAAAACATGGATAGAGAAGAAAAATAAAAAATTCGTTGAAGTATCTAATTATATAAAGTATTTCATTAACTTGCATGGTCGTTATTAAGTTATTTTTCTTTGTATGCAAATGCTGTATATTTCTTGTTAAAATATTAACAATATGAGTAGAAAATTGAAATCTAGTCAAGATTTCTGCTAGGAAAATGGATGTAACTCACAAACATGATTCATATTTACTAATTGCAAGTTCAATTGAATTCATGGTAGTTTTCAAGTAAGCTTCACAGAGGCTAGCTAGTTTTTCACCATCACCATCCTTAACGTCTTTCAAAAGCTCTTTCAACTTAGCGACACATTCCTTCAAGTGATTGTAAAGTTTACGAACACTATTGGCCTGTTTTTGATCACCACTTTGAAAATGAATATAAAAATGCTTTAAAAATTCACAACATGTTCCATGTAACATCCTACAACTTTCTAAAAGATCTGGGGGCATTTCTGAGGGTACATCAGTTTCGTTTATTTTATTTGTTGTGAACGTGGTCATATACGATGAATCCATATTATTGTGTTTTGCTTGTTTGGCATTAATTCGAACAGTTTTAATAACTTGTTGATTGATTGCATCTATAATAGTACCTTCTTTATCATCCTTACCAGATACAACATCAGTAAGATCAAGTTCTCGTTGTAAACCGATGTTAACCTCTTCAATCTGATTACGTACTATTGGATCAGTTATTTTTATATGCTCTGTAGTCCTGCCCTCTCCTTCATTACCATTAGATCTCTCTTTCGTTCCAATTTTCAAGTGAACTATTGAGTACTCAGCTTTGTATTCGTCGTTAAGATCATTAAGTTCTAACTCTTGTTCATTACCTTCTTGTTCCAACTCGGCACTGTTTGTGAGATTTGACCTAGAATACTCATTTTCTAAAGCAGTTGTCATCTTCTCACTTAATCTATTCATACTTCTTAAGATGTCCAAAGTACCGTCATTATTACCATTCATATCCATACCAGGCTGCATAGTAAAATCAGGTTTGTTACCTCTCTTTACTGGATCATCTTGGGTATTCCCTCCTAAGTCAATAAACTTTGATACAGGATGGAACAGGCGTTCATCATCCTTTCTATCAAATTCGATATCAAGACTCAGATACCTATCTATGATAACGTCACCTCTGTCATTAGCCATAATTTTTTCACCTCTCAGCTTTCTGAACAATTTAGATGAGAAGAACCTAGCCCAAAATTCGGATTCTTTGAAATTTTTAGGAACATTGTCAAGATAAGCTTTTTTGACAATAGGATAATTCTGAAATATACTTATAATCTTATCTCTGGAAAGATTCACATTAACTTGATTTTCTGACGATGCAACAGGTTTGATAACCGAGAGGACATTATAAGGTCCGATTTTCTGTGAAGTAGATAATGCAAAGGCACGCAACATCGGTATTCTTGTGCTCCAAAATTCTTCTGGTGGAAGATTAGAGTTTATTACAGTTTCTTGGAATGTTTTCATTAGTTGTTTATTGGATGTGAGTAATGATTGTTGTAATTTCAAGTTTTTCATTAAGTTGTCATAAGACAAGGAATCGTCCAATTTAGAAGTATTGATCAATTCTTGTTGTTGTGATTGTTGTGACTCTTTTGAGACAGCATTGCTGTCCCCACTAACAGCTTGCTTCTGTTCATGTATTTCGGTGTCCTTATAACGAGAAATTATCGCTTGTAGTGTAATCTTTATGTTGTCCATCACACTACGATTATTGAAAGAAAACATATGGGCGGCAGGCTTTGGTGACACCATCTCACCATCATTGTTCTTTACTTTCTTGGACTCATCAACTTTCTCGATCAGCCTCAACATAAGTTTCTCCGAAGTTGCAGGCGTTGCTTGCAATTTATCTACAACATCTAGAACAATCATATGCGTCTTATCACCATCTGTTGACCTCCATAACAGTTCTGCTGGTGATACATCTTCGTTGATGGTCAGTATACCATTGACCTTCTTATAACTGGCAGCACCGCTATGAGACATATCAGGAGTATCCTTTGATCTCTAGACCTTAGCTTGCAATGTGGTATCCCAATCAGCACCAGCCACAATTTCCTAATATATACAGATTTTATGTAATATTTGGAAGGTATACCTCCGATTGAACCAATTATTGCTTATAATTGATGGGGGAACTCCATTGCTCTTCACAGTTAACTTTTGTCAGTTTTCCAGGATTTGAGAGTAGCAGGGTAAATATGCGTAGCACTCTCTCCATATTATTTACCCGGCTTTATATTAGTTGCTTCTCTTTAGTGAGGGAGGGCTCTAATATGAATGCGCTATTTCTTTACTTTAATTATAATTTAATTGTTCCTATAAGTCCATTAGAATCAATACAGGAAGACCTTATATATCACAATTCATAGCAGCAGCGATTGCTAAAATATCGCAAGGGTACCAGATTCTATATTTCACGACGCTTACTGTAATTGTTATTGATAAATATAAGAGAGCATTATTTCGGTGACTATAGTAGTGTTAAAGAAATAAAATTATGAACTACCACTATCGGGTTCATTAAACAAGTGTATATACAAGTTACTTATTTTTCAGTACTTAGCTAGTATATTAAAAAAATTCTCTTCATCAAAATATAATTATTGAAAGGTGGGGATAACTAGTAATGATGAAATATCGGTACGTTAGCTGTGTGCGAATAGCCAGATGATTTCTACATTGGCAAGCAGTGTAGTGTATGATTGTACAAGGTGAAAGGAAAAATGGTGGTTGGTTCAAGTGTAGGAAATGATCAAAGTAAGAAATGAGGGATTGTACGAAGACGAAGTCGTGGTCCGGAGCCAAATTTCACAGAAAAAGTTTGCTAATCAACAGCTGGATGAGAATTTAGGAAGAAAAAAAATAATAAAATAAAAATAATATTATAATAATAAAAGGTAGAATAAATATATAATTTAGTTGACCAAAGTTTTAATTAAAATAGCAAGAAATTGAGTGGAGGCTTAATAGTATTTGGGATTCTGGTTATCATTTTTTTACCAGCTGTTAAAATCTGAGTAAAGCAATCTTTAGTCAAAAACAATAAAGCACAATAAAAGAACTGATCAAAGTCAATTATTATTGAGAGAATTGATTTTACCAGCCAGTCATTTTTTAAGTCAGGAATCTCTCGTCAACATATTATTTTTTTTTATTAAATTAACTTACCTTATTTTTCATTCGAATTTATCAAAACAATCGGATATTTTAATTTGAAGTTTGTATTATAGCCCTGAGCAGACTCAGTATCAGAATTGCAGAGAACAAAAATCAAATATACTTTAGCCAAAATAGACCGGTGTAGGTGATAAGGTGCATTTTATTTACGCGTGATAAACAGCAATCACAGAATAGTCAAAAGGCATATTCGAAGCAGGCAATACTTGTATTACACCCTTGATAATCGAATTACCTCGGTTATATCGAGATATTGAAAAAAAAAAAGAGCTTAGAAACAATTATATAAACCAGCTATGACGACTGATTACAATTCTCTTCGCCAGGAGATTGATTCTGTCAGTGAGAAGGTAGCTGAATTGGAGTCAAAGGTCAAAAAGAATGATGTTGACACAACAACTTCAATAGAAGATATGCTGGTTGCGATTAAAACAATAGCGTATAACCAAACTGTGTTAGAAAGCAAATTTGAAGATATATTAAAAAATCAAATGAACACAGATGTATTAGTAAACACTATTAGCTCTAGACTTGATAGAATAGCGAAAATTATACCGACGGCCGGCAATAACGGTACTAGATCATCAACAAGTTCGACTAGTACGTACACAAATTCAAATAGCTCTGGGGTGCAAACACGAGCTTCCAGCTCTAGGCGAGTCTCTACATCTAACTCAGCTACAGTAACAAATAACCAAGCACCCGCAGTACCCGTGAAAAGAGGCCCAGGTAGACCCAGAAAGGACGGAACCTATGGCGGTGTTAGTAAAACTGCATCTTCTGCAAACTCTTCTGCTTCTAACTCAAATACCAGTAATCTCACAGCTTTGAAGAAGACTCCAAATGAGGCCGAATTGCCTTTAGGAGGCAGGACAAGACTTCCTAATAATGTACCTCAGGTGTCTAAATCCAAGAGATATTTTGTAAATCCTACAGATTCTCCCCCACAGAAAACTACAGCTACAACACATAATAGACCTGGGAGACCACCTACCAAGACTGAGGCCAAAACAGTGGCTCCTGGCGAGAATCCGCCAGTGAAACGTAAAAGAGGTAGACCACCAAAAAAGAGACCAGCTGTCGCTATTGCTGCTGCTGCAAGAAAAGAATCAAAATCAGAACTTGGCAGTCAAATCAAAACAGAGGATAAGGAAACCAATGGAAGAAGTATATCAGACAAATCATTATCTAGTAGTGCAAATGAATCTGCGGACGGTATTATCACAAGGTTCAGAAGGAAAAGAAGATATGAACAGGATGATGACAACGAAGAAGAAAAATCGAGCAAAATAAAAAGGGAAGATGAAGATGTAGACGAAGAAGAAGATGAGGTTGATGTCGAAGTCGAAGATGAGGATGTCAGTGTTATTGAAAACGATGATAATAGCACTGAGGAAAATGAAGATGGCGACAGTCAGATAACGGACAATTTATATAGTAAAGAAGACCTTGATAAGAGAATAAAAGCATTCAAGTTTGGAAAGAAAGGTCCATTTTGGATGGGTTCCAGAATGACGCGTTTGGAACGGATTGAATTTCTGAAAAACAGTACACGGTGGAACTCCCACACTGAAGGTACGAGGAAAGCGCTAGCGATGGCATTAGAGTTAGAATCGAATGCCGACGACGATAATATTTCTCTAAGCGAAAAGATGTTAGAGCTGGTTGACAAATATGAAAATGAGAACGATGATGATTATCACAGGAATATTAACCGCGATGTAAACGTTGACTCTGATGATACTACTAGCTATGAGAATACATCTGATAGGCTGGTTAGAGCTGCACAACAAGTTACTGATAATCTAGCAGCCAGATTTTCTAAAACGAACGCATCTAATACAGAAATCAAAGAGGTAAAAAAGGATCTGCCCCGAGATGACAACACCAATAAAGGAATCGCTATGAATCCTGTACATGAAGATGCATCCAATAATACACCAACGCATGGCTTGCCTAGTCACTCAAATGATGAAGGGCCAAAGGTGCCTATAATATCAAAGGACCTATCGCAAGGACCAAATAATATGGCACAGTTAACAGATCAGAATAACCAGCCCGCTGGTGTAGATACTATAAATGAGAAAAAGGACAAATCCGATGCGGATGCTAATAACGTCATATCAAATCATTTAGCAACAAGTACATAGAACAACTCGTATATATAAGAGTCTCAAAACTTAAATTGCAATACTTGAAAGTAAATCCCTATATTGTGCGGACATTGATGTAAGACTTTATTTACTTGATTAGGAAAAGTAAGTAGATCAAACCCTCTTTACACACCTAGTTTGAAGTGGTATTAGAGATACAGTTTGTATACCCCCCCCCCCCTCTCTCTTAGAAAGCCACTATCCGTTGATTACGTACAGCATACAAAATACCTTCGGCTTTTATGATCAAATTAAAAGTCCCTTGCACCTGAAAGTGAGGTGATTGGTAAGAAATAAATCTGACCCGCTGTATATACGCAACGTCGCTAAACTTTCTCGGAGCCATAAATATGCTAGTTAAATTTCTTTTCTAAACTGCACTACCATATCGTTATAACGGTTGCTTCATCCCCACTTCACATACAAACGGACGGGGGTACATTCGTTGTGTTTGAAGATCTTGTAATTTACTCAATTGGGTAATAAGAACCAGTTAATGACCCTTCCTCCATCCATTGAGAGATTCCATTACTATTCTACATTCGGTAATTCGAAACTTCGGCAACAAACGCGAAAAAGTTAAGTGATTTACATAAACGTCTTTATTATTCTTCCACTCTGCAGTAGTTTCTTAGTGCATGTAGGAAAAAGACCATTCCCAGGCAGTATTCTCCCGCAGATCAATCCGCAGAATCTTCTGTTTCCTACGGGCTAACACTCCCCAGCCGGGCAGCAAAGCATTTGCCCACAATTTTCGCGATTTGCAGCTTTTTCCTTCGCATCCGTTACTGCGTAGCTGCGCGAACGATTCTTACTTGATCTCTGTGAAATTCCTGCAGAAAGGTTACTGTGAAAGCCAGATCAAAAGAGCCATTTTATTACTTATTCTGGTAAAATACATGCTAATTGAAAGATTGTACACCAAAAGACACACATAAAATTTCATGATCCCAGCTTACTACGCACACAGAGAGTATTAGCTTTGGTCTTACGTGCTGCACCAATGGCTTTCGCCGTGTTTATCTCTGGATCAGAATTGGGAAAACTAAGTAGTAGTTTGAAACTATTATTGCAAGATGCGAAAAGGAGAGAGCAATGGAGATATAGGCTTGGTGCCTGCTGCAACCGACGCCATAAATGTCTTCGCTAATGTCCCAATTGTCCTTTGATCCAAACTTTAAAAATACTCTCGTAAGGGTCCTCTATAAATCTCTTTTAACTGCAAGTTTGCTATATGCATTTGCTCTTATTTTTTTTATTGAAAACTTATATATATATGAACATGGAACAGTTCATTTGCTGTCTCTGTTACTAGGCGATTTCATCTCAAATTTCAAATTGAACACTTGATATACATTTTTTTTTAAATTTCATATCATTTCCAATTGTCTCTGTTTTAATTCTAAGCTTCACAATATTGTGAATTACTACAACGGCAATCTATAGACAGCAATAACTAATCAAGCTGAAATACCCGAAGATGGCGTCCATTCAGGGAAACCAAATGTTGCCTCAGATCAAATCAATCTGGATTGATGAGGATCAAGAAGCTGAAAAGTTGTACGGTATGGCTGGTCAAACCTTGTTGCTCGACGAATCTGACATGGAAAGCGACAATGAGGAGTTTGATGTCACTGTGCTAAACAGTGACAAACCTGTATTGAATCACAAAAAAAAAATTATGCTGCCACCTTTGGTGCCAAGATCGCCAACATACCACCGTTATAACAAAATAGCTAGCCCAGATGCCGGTAAGAAAGATAAGAAATTCTTCAGAAGCCTGTTCAAGTCTAATGGCTCTAAAAATAAAGGGTCTAATGGTGATAAAGCGATGAAAATATCGACGCCTTTCGATTTCCATCACATTTCCCACGCTTCTTTCAACAGAAATCAAAGTACTGATCTTCCAAACTTGGAAGATATTGAAAACTACTACGGAAGTGAGCAACTTAGCCAGTTAGCTGCTTCAAGAGCTACTGGCTTGAACAAGGCCTTTGTGACAAAATCAACTGCTACTAAAGCTCCAAGCAATTTCAGCTCTTTGACTAAGAGTCAAGGGTATGGGAACTTAGCACTAAAGAAAGACAGAGTCGTGTCTAGTAGTTCCATATCATTAGCCCGTTCGGGTTCAGTAGCTTCATCTAATCTGTCAAATAACAATAGCTTGATGAAAAATGGTAGAGTTGTTTCAAGCTCCACAATTGCCACTTCATTATTTGACTATGAAGACCATCTATCTCCTAATCATTCGGTAGGTATGAAACCAACATTTGCTAGTCACACAACTCCAAATTTCGAAAATAAGGAGAACAGAGATTCTGGAAATAGTGAGCTATCGATCAATTTCTTGAAGAGTTATAGCTTTCCAACATTGTTAGAAGAAGAGGAAGAAGATGCAGCGTTCGAAGTGAACAAGGCATCTGAAGACAAATTGGTTGGAAATGTTCTTGAATCTCTAATGGATTCCTGTGACAGTCTAGAATCAAAAAATGATCCTCAAACTGTTCATCACGACATTGATGAACTTGAATCTGGAATTAAAAGACTTTCCTTTGAGAACACACCAAAAAAGATATTAACTAGAAGAAACTCTGATACACAAGTCTTCAAGAATTTTGGCGAATCTCCGCTGATCCATCACTCTCCTAAAAATATGAAATCTGCTGATGATCTCCTCACTATGTTGGATAATCAAATAAACCAAGCCTATTCTGAAGATTACTTCTGAGGCTCTCACTAAACAAGTTCATTTTTTAATGATATATTTCAAACTCCGCATCTTATTCGCATTACATTCGTTCACGATCTTATGGTACATTTTACTTTGACATTACTATAGAACTTATTGTCAAATACAAAACATCCTCTTTGATATTTTGTTCACACTCATTTATTGGTTAAATCTACACAAACATAGTTGTATTATAGTTTTATTTTCTTCATATATTATATTCCACCCAAAGTCATTCGTTAGTAGTTTTTTTATTAATAGCCAAAAAATTTTATATTTGCCTAGATTTATTCAAAAAATATAAATATATTACCTGATTTGTGTGATATTTGCATTAAAGTTTTAAATAATATTGAATGAGATGCATTGCTATTTTGAGAGATCATCGGCCTAATAAACATCTGATTTGGAAAAAATTAAAGCTCAGTCAGAGTTTTAAAAAGTAAATACTCATCGCCCGGCAATAATACATTTTGCAAATAAGGAGGAAGATTAAGATAATCATTATTCTGTACCTTAGTTCTCCTACAATTATTTTGTGATACTATTAAGCCCAAAATATAGGAACAAATTTTATAATAAGAATTCACAATGGATACAGATGTTCTAAGAAGAAATAACGGTGCGGACTACAATCACTCAATTGATCCTGAGTATCAGAGACTACGTGCAGCAGCCGATGATGCCATAAAGAGCAGGCAGAAACTGTCAGCGGAATCTCAAAAAGCATACAAGAGTGGGGACAAGGCTAAGGCCCATCAGTTGAGTGAAGAAGCCAAAAAGAAAGCTGCTTTAGCCGATACATTGAATCTACAAGCAGCAGAGTATGTGTTTGTGCAAAATAACGCTGATTCCTCTAGTAATGAGATTGATTTGCATGGGCTTTATGTTAAGGAAGCCATGTGGATATTGAAGAAGAGAATGGCATTTGCTGCTGATAAGGGAGAACTGGAATTACGAATTATCACTGGTAAAGGTAATCATTCTCAAAACCATATATCTAAGATTAAGGAAGAAACAATAGAGTTATGCCAGAGCTTGGGCCTAAACTATCATGTAAACTCAAAGAATACAGGTGTGGTCATAGTTGAAGTTGATAAAAATAAAATTCCAACAGACTGGGTTAATCCTGAGAGCACGGTATCTGAACCCAAACCTTCTGCAAAGATTGATTCTCATACACAATACCAACAGTCCCAGAATACTGGTTATCAACCTCAACAAGGACCTACGTACCAACAGGGTCCGTCATACCAGCAACAACCTCAACAACAGTCACAAACTTCTGCTGGTGGTATCGCTGCATTGGTTGCTGGATTATTATGTTTGTGTCTTAACAATGATCGGAAATGATATATTGACTTGCGAAGCTCTATTATCTCAAATTGACCATTAAATAAACAACTGAAAGTGTGGAGAAGGGATTGATTATGCTGATTAATTTTGCATACTAGAGGTTGTGTTATCAAAAAGAAAATCACAAATTCTTGTTGTATAAATACCAAAAACATCAGCGTTCCTAATGAATAAATTCCATCTAAATGAAGCGAACAAACTAAGGAGTTGATGTTAAATCATTGACCAAATTGTAATACTAAAATGTGGTAGGCAGTGATTTTTTCAGCACTCAATTTTATTATATTATAGATGTATCTTGAAAGCTAATCACTCAAACTAGTCATAGCTGTGATATGTAGGTGATCTTTATTGTATTTAAAAATAATTGTTCAATACGTAAATGGTTTTATATTGTTGAAATATTCTTATATTTCATAATCGAAACGAGTCTGCGAAATGCTAAAATGTCATAAATCTGCCTTAAAAAAATAAGAATAAAAGCATATACTATGGAGCAATTTTTGGTCCAATTAACTGGCTTTTGTGATACGAGCAAACTGTTGAGATCTAATGGTTCTCATTCAAAGTTGTATAGTTTGTTATATTGAATCATCGAAACATCAACAGCCACGGTTCTTTAACTATGAAACTGATACTTAGAAAATTGAAAGAATAAGGTCAATAAGAATACAACTAGTAGCAAGGCCATCATATTTGAGATTTGTCATACCTCAAGCTACTGTAAATATAATAGGCTATATTACTCGACTGTGGTCATTGACTTTTTATTAGCCACAAGCTAGTTCTTAAGCGGAGGTAATTGTGAACTCGCGATATTTGAATTTGATTAATTGCAGTTGTACAGATGACGGATAGATTGACGCAATTGCAAAGATGTTTAGATCAAGTGATGGAGCAGTTTTGTGCTACTCTTAATTTTATTGATAAGAGGCATGATTTTGAACCTTTCAATGATAAGGAGCCGAAGATGACAGACAAGCACGCTAGTGTAGCAACACCCGAAGAATTCAGCAATGGTATAGATGAACTTTCAACGGACATAATCGTGAAGATAAGACAAATAACGACCCTCATTGACTCGTTACCTGGTGTTGGTGTTTCTGCCGAAGAGCAACTACATAAGATAGATAGTCTGCAGAAAAAACTGGTGGATATAGAAGATGAAAAGATACAGGCAATTAAAAAGAAAGACGATCTGCTCAAGCAAGTTGATGACTTGATCACAGTATTTGTAGGAGGAATAGCTGACTCAAGAAGAGGAACTAGTTTAGCTCCAGAAAATGTACAGGAAGATAACGACATCAAACAGGAAGCAGAAGTACCGACCAGCTCTGAAGCTATCGAACAAAAAATTGCAAATGAGAAAATTGAATCAAAAATTGAAGGAGAATACAATGATAATATAATTGAAGACTCCGATAGCAAGAGTGCAGATTCAGAGCTATTTATGGACAAAGATGATGCTGACAATATTAGTGAATCCATTTCGCCAGGTAAAATATGATGCAGATTTAAAAGTTATTTCATATACTATGTGGGAAATATATCTTTACTTGTATTATAGTTTTAGGTAATGGTTATAGATTAAATTCAGATAGCCAAAGCGATATAGATAGGCAACAGGCCGAACCACATTTTGTTAGATTTCGTTAAAGTATCGAAGATGGTAATGGCAAATAACAAGTTGAACAGCAGACTAGGCAAATACAAGACGATATCCAAGTTTTGATGAGGAGTTCTAGTAAAAATGTAGTAATGAGTAATCCAACCCAAAAAGCACTCTAAAAGGAAATCATCACTCATCATTCTCTGTAGCATCCATTCATCACTGATTTTACCAAGTAAGCGTTTGTGGACCATTAAAGATGGCGTGTCAAAAGAAAGTGGATTCCAAGATATTAACAGGTTGGTTATCTCGAATAGCACGTATAGGACTAGAACTATAATGGAGACGATATAAACTGAACTTGGCTTCTTTGTAATTAATGAAACCGGTCTCCAAGTGGCCCATTTCTCTGGTGGCACTCTATTTTGAAATTTCTGCAAGTTATATTGCATGTCGATTTCGTCATCTTCTTCTCTCCGACCTTTTAGGAATTGGCTGTTTCTTATGTAGTAATTAAATTTATAGTTTGTCTTGAGCATGGAGGGTATTAATTTGAATACTTCTTTGAGCTTGTCATGTATTGTTAAAGGGGCTCTAGATGCGGTGTCATTGGTTTGATCAACTACAGACTCAAACATAAAATAAGTTAATTTCTTCGTTGGCGTTGTGTTGCATGTCAGCTCCTGTCTATGAAATTCGGGCTTAAAACTACTCATCGAATCCCAATCATCTGGCAAATCGGTATCATGCGATAAAAGCATACACCCATGACCATCATTTCTTAATGTAAATACTGAGTTGGTATTTATCAGAGCATTGATATTTTCAGATGGAGGAAGTCCCATTTTATTGAAAGGTATTGCCTTACCAATGACATACTTCTGATCGATTAACCAGGTTTCATCCGCATCACCTGAAAAATTGGCACTACCTGTCAAAGATACCTCGCTATTATATTCTTGATCAGACATCGGTGGCCTAGAAGATGATGCCCTAAGCAATTTACCGGTGACAACATTCCTCAGTCGTATTCTACTTCCACTTCTGACCTCTTTATTGTTTTGAGCTTCTGTGTTCGGTTCAATTATCCAGTTATTTAGTTCGGAATCTTCAAATTGTGACAAAAATGCTATCTGTTCAAAGGAACCCGACAAATAATTAACATTCGGTAACGTACTCAAATACCCACCTAAAGATTCCACATGTCTAATGCGAACTGTACTCTTTTTGAAAATAATTTCATCTGAATTATAATTATCAAAAGTAGGGACTAGTTTTTTGTATTCTATAGGCATGAAACTTCTGACATGGTAATTGCTATTGTCATATAGGTATATCATGGAATAATCTTGTAGCAAGTAAGAACAAGTTAGAACCCCAAAAGGTATGAAGGTCATGCTAATTAGTAATAGCTTGAAAAGTCCAAAAAAGTTCTTTAGATATTTGAAATTCTTCACATCTGGTAAAATATTCTGCCATAAATGGTATACCACTATTAAAACAAAGAATAGCCAAGACATGGTAGAACCAAGATATTTAGTTCCCACTAAAATGATTGCTGGGATAGAAACAAACAACATCCTGGAACAAGTTATCTTATTATGGACATTATACTTATAAGATTCCCACAAGAAGAACAATGTCATAATAGATGCCAGTTGTATGTTGTCGGTAAGGTTTGATATGGCAGACTCCTGCACAATATCTAACGACATGTAGATTGAGAGCACTGAGACAGAGATTAATTTGTTGATATTCAACTTTCTAGTGATAAAGTATAACATAGTTAATGTCCAACAAGAACAAAGGAAAGACAATACCCTCAATTGAAAAAGCAGCCTATTCTTGCACAAAACTAGCGTCAGCAGTTGTATAATAAACGGATGAATATTTGGAATGAATGCTCTCTTATCCATTTGATCTATTAGAGATTCGGCTAGTAAGCCTTCAGATATTTCATTTAGAAACGAATCGCTGTTCAGATATTCTTTGATTAAAGGCTGACACATTGCCGCAAATTGTGCTGGGATGACTAAAGCCCCAATAATTTTGTCAGTGTAACATATCTTTGTATTAATAATACCATGCTGTTTATATGCATCAATTGGGACAAACGGTATACCTTGAGGCCCTTTGATCAACACACTCGATGCAGTTTCACCGGGCTGGGCATCTTGTCTTTTTGCTTCAGGCATTACTGATAGCAAGTATAAGTAAAATAAAAATTCAAAAGCCAGTAGTTCGTCAAATAAATATAGGAATTGATGCAATGGAAAGTTGAGATATCCAAACTTTTCGTTTAAATAATTGTAAAGCAGAATAGATTGCTTCTCTGCAATTGTTGCAACCTTAAACCAAAATGATAAGTCTGAATCACCGATGATTAATTGCCCACACTGCAGCTGCTATTTAAATTGCACTGTCACGGGTAAGAATTAATTTAACCTACTGTTTTATTTAAGGTAGGATGTTCAATTATCTGTTCACAGTCAACAGACTATTGCTATACCGCATTTGCTGGTTTACACTATTGAAGCATGTAGTATATCAGCTTGTACGTAATATTTCGCGTGTCAATTTACGTATATGTGAAGACAGTCTTGTGGGTGTTCTTACCTCTGTTATATGCCAATATATCATCTGTCGAGGCAGTTAGTTAAAACACTCCATTAAAGCAATGTTTTTATATGTTTTCAGTTTTATATTAATTAATAGAAAATGCTAGTATACTCTTACCTGGATAATGTATATGTACGGTCTATTTATTCGAGTCTTTTGATCTTGTTGAAAGAGCTCTAATGCCCTTCACCACAGTTGGGCAGTAATGCTTTTGCAATACCGCATTTTCCCATAGCATGGCCGCTGTTGGGTTACTTTGGGCAATTGCGTCTGTAAATAAATCAAACTTACCATTTAGCACCCTGTCTTCTGTGGAGTATAAACTGGCTATTTCTGGGAACCTTGTCATCAGTTTTTCGATGAATTTTAGTAGTGCAATGGAAGATTTCTCTGGAGTTTGCAATATACAGCCGTATATTCTTTTTGTAAATGCACATGCTCTTTCTCTTGTTCCAGATTTCGATCTGAAAAAAATGTGATTCAAAGCTTTCAGTAATAATTCCGCTTTGGTGGACACGTTGACTGATGGCTTAATTATCTCATTCTCTAGAGGGTCGGCCAGTCTCAATGATTTGTAGGAGTATTCAATGTCAGCATCCAGTGCTATATAAGGTAAAACATAATATAGCGCATCCACAAAGGATGATAAGTCAACCGAAAACTTCATAGTGTTGTGATTAGATACCAGTGAGAAAGCACTGACTATACATAAGAGAATCTTTCTCACTTCTTCAGATGATAATGAATCGAATTTAGACGTTAAAATGATTTCTTTCATAACGGCTAGGAAATCACCCAGTAGATCAAAATTGACCTGACTACCAAATTTAGTTAAACCTTCTAATGATGCACCAATCAGTTTTGGGTTATCTGACTTCAAGAAATTCAGATATAACGATAGCATCAGTTGCAAAATCTCACCTTGATTTCTTTCTCTCTCTTCTGCAGAGACAGTTTGTTCAGCTTTTTCCATTTCTTGCTCGATTTGTTTCATCTCCTTTCTCGCTTTCCTTTGTTTCTTGGAAAGATGTACTCTATCTTTCTTCTTCATTTTTATTCTAACTGGTTCATTCTCTGATTTGGTATTAGGGTCATAATCATGTAGGACATCTAACGACAAAAACATATTGATAACTGACTCCTCAACATTATAATTTCTGGTCTTTATAACTTTGGATAGCAGTCTCATAAATTCAGCAGAAACATTACCTTCTGTGTCGTCATTAAACAAGCCTTCGATTGTCTTAATTATATTTAAGGATTCTGGATCAGCTTGCAAATTTGGTTTACAAATTCTTCTAACCAAAATAGTGAACAGTTCTGTTCTATAATTGAAATGAGAACCAGTAGTGGCTAATTCATTTGCTGCTCTTACAGCCTGTCTTCCAATGTTAACCTTAATAGGATCAGCATTATTAGGAACTTTAGCCAATTCTTTCAAGGTGTCCAAATATAGTTTATAGTTGTGCACTAAACCTTGTTCAAAGGTTCTAAGTCTTGCTACTTCTTTTGAAACTTTTTCTTTTTTTTCTAGATCGGTTAATGGTCTGATCCTATAACCTGGAATGACACTCTTGAACACCGGAACAAGCGCCAGCATTGAAAATATACATGTATTTGGATTTTTTGATGTAGTCATTTTGACTAATCTTGTCAATGCTGCTGGATATTCCTCTGGTTCATTCATTAGTTTGTCTACAAGGTCGGCAATTTCTTCTTGCAATTGAATAATCTTTTCTTCTGTATCAGGTTCATCTTCTTTTTCCACCTCCGATTGGGAATCCTTATCTTTTTCTGCGTTTTTGTTGTTTTCTTCTTCACTATCTTCATCCTCAGATTCATTTGTTTGAGTTACTTTTTTTCTATTCTTAGCAATTAATTGTCTTTCTACTTTACCATTGATTTTGATAGGTAGACCTTCAACCATTTCTTCGCCATCATTTCTTAGTTTTCTTGGCTGTAGTTCATACGACTGTTCCTCATCATCCCATGATTGTTTGGCCTTCTTGTTTCTTCTACCCTCATCAGCTTGGTATTCTTCCTCTACATTATCCAGATTATTGAAACTACCGGGTTGGAGTAAGGAGTCTTGTTCGAGCTGTCTCTTCTTGTTTCTCTCTTCAATGAGTTTAAGCGATTTACTTTTTCGAGCCATAGTGTGTTGCTATTATTGAATATAAGCTTTGATGTAATTATTTTATAGCAGGTAGTTATGTTATTAACAAACTAGTTTAACAGCTTTAACACTTTGTCAATGATTAATCTCTGCAACAACTTTTGCGATGAGCTCATCTCATCGCTGAAATTTTTCAAAATTGAAAATTTTCAAAAGTCTGTGCAATTATCATTCAGAAGCCTTCGCACAAAACAGATTGACATATTAAGAAAATAATAACAATGTACATAAGCATAAAAGTAAAAGATGTAACGTCAAGGAGGAGTATTTTTAGTATTGAGTAGATGTGTTAAATCATTGTGGATCCAGATTTTACTTATATTTGATACTGCCAAGCCAAAATTGTGATGCGGGTCATCAGATTCAAAGGTTACGGTAAGAAACTCCAACGGAAAGTTAGAGAACCCAAACCAATAAATTTAAAATATGCGCAACTACTCAATAGGACATTTGTTATTCAAAACTTCACATATACGCATGCCAAGCTTAAAAGAGATGATTTTGAGGATGAAATTGTAAGTGACGGAGATTATGAGGAGTTGGTGAATGAATTCAGAGCAGCAAATAATAAGCAGGAACAGGTGGAACGGGAGGAGCAGGAGGAAATCTCTCCTGTGGGTTCCAATGATGTGGAATTACAAGTAGTTCAGCACCGTCCACAGCTCAAACTGCGACATGTCTCTTTTATGAAAGATGAAACAAACAATATTAAATCTTCGAAATCGGCTACCATTCTTCACTCAATGGGTAATGAATCCGTGCTACAAACATCAAAGGTGAAGCATCAACGCATTATTGCTAAAAAAATGGTGTCATTGCAGGCAAATAACACTATTGTACATACTTCACAGAAATCGCACTGTAAACCGAAGTCTTCTCATGTAGGAACCATATTGCATCTAAATCGATGCAATAATAATTCGATGCCAATTAACAAATTTATGACAAACACTTCACACATGTTAAAAACATCAAAAAGAGAGTCCGTGTATTCTCCGAAAGCCCCCTTCTCATTTAGAGTGAAATTAAATCGCAGATAATGCATAATATGACTACATAAAAAAATAGACATAAAAAGTCTTAAAGTATGTATGTGCAGCAATGCTTTCATAGTAGCCACTTTATACTCATTAATCACATTAAATAGAACATAAATAATCTAAAATGCGTTTTTCCATCGATTCCTGTATGGTACCCTTCTCGGTAGCTTCACCATATTCAGCCATATGGCTTTTTATTGACTTTGTGATCGTGGTACCAGAAAACAGTTTTTGGCCCATGGCTTCTTGGAATATGACTCTAGCAAAATCGATGTCCCTGTTTAACATATAACCCATGATAAGACACTCGGTTACTCTATCAAATGGAGACTTCAAAGTGTGTTCGTCCGCTGTTTTACTAATAACCTGGTTTTTATCGTTGTACAGCTCTAAAGCATCGTCCATGCTGAATTTTGATTTTGATAAAATTAATCCGCATAAAAACTTGGTGTAAAGGCTGTCTCGAATATCTAAATTGGCAGGAATAAAAGCTTCAGAATATTGCTGTAATTGTTTGTTGTTTGTTTTAACCGCTTGGTACGACAGCATTAAGAAAGCTTCAAACATCAGTTCTTCTGAGTGAGATACATATTTGATCAAATAGTTATGGTACATTTCCAAAGCTAATTTCACATCCCCAATCTCCAGACCAACTATTCGTAAAAGCTTTAAAGCAAGTTGAATATTAGTTTCATCCAACTTATTGTTCTGCACTTCTCCAGTAATCTGTGAGAAAAGTTTAGCTTTTTTGTCTTCTAATGGTTCATCAAGTAATGTATGTTCGAAGGGTAGTTTAGATACTGTCCTAGCATTTTCGATGGCCTCTAATAAGAGACCTTTATTTTTTGTTTCTATTTCTGTCTCTGTAGCGGACGTGCTAGGTTTGAGTCTATCTAAGGACAACAGTAAGAGTTCTTCATCATTTACTATGCTCTGAGGATCAATTTTTTCAAGTAAATGTATAAACTGGATATCGGTAGCATCCACTAGCTTTTCCTTGAGTACCTTAGAGTCTACCTCGGCTAAACTTAAGGCTAGTGGCAGTAAGCATGATAGTTGTTCCCTGAAGATATCGTTTAGAAATGACTCATATAGTTGTGGATCTAGTGCGGTTTTGTCGCTCAAGGATTCCAGAAGGATAACGATCTGTGCAATGTCGTTCACATCCAAATTATGTTTCCCATCAGCGATCATGGCTTGATCCATCTGGATAATCTTCTGTATCACTGCGTGGACAATATCGTCACTGACTTCAGTACCTCTGTACTTCACGAACAAGTCCCAACTGCTGTCCACCCTGCCAGGGTTACTCCTAATCAACTCTAGCAGCGCCTCCTTGGAAGGCTGCACGGAGAGGTCCTGCAATGCCTTCAAATGTACATTGGAGATACCATAGTTGTCTTTCACCAAGGTCGCGAGGATGTCGTTGTGAACAGCGGCCTGGTCCCGAGCCGGCACATCCAGTTTCTCGAGCAGATTTACAATTTGTCTAGCCGCAGATACATCTACCGTGTCCACCTTGGATAACGTCTCCTTCAAGGGCTTGAAATGCGGTCTGTTGAGCAACTTGGCATACGAGCAGAGCAACTTCGCACTGCCAAACAGACGTCTCTGAACCAGCGACATTCGAATGTTAGTGAATGGTATTTAGTGATTGGATACAAGGCGATATATAAAAAATGCTTTACTCTCAACGTCAATAAAAGAAGACCAGCATACACCACCATGACTCTTAAAACAGGCTCTGCATCAAGTCATCTCTATGTGTGTTCACTGGCTATACTGTGAACCCTATGAGGTGCCCTGGCACGTACATGTCCTGTGATTAAGAAACGTCAGAAAGTATGTACAAAATTCCAAAGCACGTGCAAGCCACGACGTACGAGTGAACCCGCCTTCGGGCAGAAATAGGGGAGCAGTACAACGCAAGCCCTAAAACAAGAGAAGTCGCACTAACCCTAGAGAGAAGAAACAGTGCAGTGGAAAACTGGAAGGACCTAGTTTCCCCCCCCCCCCTGCAGTCAATCCAGTTGCAAAGGGATGCTGCCCGGATTGGGAAATGCAGGGGGGTGAACAAGCCCTAACGTTGGGGCAGTACGCGTCTCGGAAGGGCAGTGTTTTCCCGTTTAGGGCTTACACTCTCTTTCGGCACCACGACTTGCGGTTGCGGGGGGGTTCGAGGGCGACACTTCCGACTGGCCCCTGCGAGTATAAAAAGGTTGGTCCCAACGGCGGAACGCAAGAGGGTGTCTTTTCCCCTTGGAGGCCAAGGACAGGAAGCTGTAAGATGAGTGAAGTTGAGTTTGTTTGGAAGAGCGGTACGCCGAGCGAGGTTGTAGTTACTGGTGATTTTGACGAGTGGAAGTGTAGTCACAAGCTAGAGAAGCGCGGCGATGAGTTTCGCGGTGTGGTTCCGGTGAAGTTTACTGCGCCAAAGGTATACTTCAAGTTTGTTGTGGACGGTGAGTGGGTTGCCAGTGGTGACTACAAGCGTGAGAGCAATGACCTCGGAAGTGAAAACAACTATATCACAAAGGAAGATGCGCGTATGTGTAGCATGGACGCGTCCATGGATGCCGCACCAAAGGGCACTGCACCAATGAGTTCATCTACTGATGGTCTTCAAAGTACTACTACACATGAACTGACATCTGAAGTTGAGAGTCAAGTGAAAGGCTCTGGTGAGCAAAGGAAGAAGTTCAAGATTAAGCGTGTGGTAAAGACGAACAAGAAGACCGGTGAGCGTGAGGTTGTGTCACAAGAAGTTATCGCACTAGATGAAAATGACCAACCAATTACAGAGTCTATGGAGAATACACCAACTGCCGAGCCAATGATGGAAGACGCTAAAGCAGATACCATGGAAGAGAACAAGAAGGAGGAGAAAATGGCTGCCCCTATGGCTGCGGAAGAGAAGATGAACGGTGACTCCGTTAAGAAGAGTGAGCCAATGAAGAGCGAAAACAAGCCAATGGCTGAACAAAAGAAGCCTATGGCCAATGGCAAGCCTATGACCAACTCCACCAAGAACGGTAAGCAACCAGAAAAAAAATCCTTTATGAAGAAAGTCAAAACTTTCTTTGCTCCTCGTCAATCTTTGTGAATAGTTTTTTCTTTCTATTTTTCTACCAGACTTGTCAAATTGTAACTCTATGATAGCCTTAACAACGTTTTGAGATTTGAACTTAATCATATTCGTGATAGTGACTTTTGTTTTCCCAATCTAACTTTTTATTTGATCTTCTCCCTTTTATTCTCTTTTCTGATACATCAGTTTAAGGACTATAGACGAATGTTATCAGTAGCTCCTACAGTATAGCTAGGGTTATCAGGAATATTGTGGTAAATGAAACCAGTATTTCTCTAATTTTTGAAAAGCAAGGACAAATTACATCTCTAAACTTGGATTTAAACTTGAACCAATACCTTAATCCCTTTTTTTTCTGTTTAAAAATAATTATAGTGTTTAATTCTTTAATATTATAGTGAAAATAATATCCTTAATTGCGACATCCATAGCTTTATAGAGCAGCTTTCAATACATACATTTCACACTTAATGTCACTATTGCGTGTATGTTTTGTCGCTGCGGGCTTTCACTGTAAGAAAATTTTTTAGCTGAAAAAATGTAGCGATGAGATGAGATGAGATGAGCATCAACTGGTGAGACATAATACAAGACTAAATTTGTTTCGAGATTAAAAACTTCTAAGATAGATGTATTATAACTAATACCAGAATTTCAGTCAGAGCAAAAAAAATACTATAACAAAATGAGTGACGTAGAGAAGGAAGTTAAGGAAGTCCAGGAAGTACCAGCTGATGAAGCAGAAAAGATTCAAAAGGCTCTTTCTGACCCAACAAAGAAGAGAAAGGCTGAGGATGAAATTGAGATTGATTTGAGTCAAACTATCCCACTATCTAAAAAGCAGAAACGTCTTCTAAGAAGAGGAAAGATTACTTTAGAAGAACTGAACGCTAAGTTTAACCTAGATCCATCATCTGTAGATGAATTCCACAAGGAAGTCGCTGAAAAGGAGAGAGGTAAAGACGGTGAATCGAAAGATTCTGCTAAAGAATCTGAGTCTTCAGTCAAGGATTCTAGAAAGAACGGTGTGTGGATCGGTAACTTATCTTTCGACACCACTAAGGAGGATATAACTAGATTCATTGTTGGTAAGACAAAAGGAACGGATGTTGAAATCACTGAAGAGGACTTGGTTAGAGTCAACATGCCTTTAGCTAAGAATGATGGTAAACAAATAAAGAACAAAGGTTTCTGTTATGTCGATTTCAAAACACAAGAGCAAGTTGAAGCCGCTATTAAATTGAGCGAGTCTCAACTTAATGGTAGAAACTTACTAATAAAGAACTCTAAGAGTTATGAAGGAAGACCCGACAAAACCGATTTGGTATCTATGTCTAAGAACCCACCATCTAGAATTCTGTTTGTTGGTAACTTATCGTTTGACACTACCGATGAACTATTAAGAAAGCATTTCCAACATTGTGGTGAGATAGTTAAGATTCGTATGGCCACTTTCCAAGACAGTGGTAAATGTAAGGGTTTTGCCTTTGTAGATTTCAAAAATGAAGAAGGTGCCACAAATGCTCTGAAGGACAAATCCTGCAGGAAGATAGCAGGTAGACCATTAAGAATGGAATTTGGTGAGGATAGAAGCAAAAGACAAGTTAGAAAGAGGCCTGATGCTGCACCTAAGAAGAGCTTCGACTTGCCTAACCATGATGCTGTTAGCAGACCGCCTAGGGAAGAGAAGTCATATAATGAAAAGAAGCCAAGGCAAAGAAACTACGTCGAATCTAACAACCGTGTAAAGAGTAGTATTGCGTTGAAGACCGCTCAGAGAGCATCTGCCGCCATTGTTCCATCTCAAGGTAAGAAGATTACATTTTAATAATGAACAGTTTTTGGGAAGGTTCTATTATGAGGGGAGAACAATGCATATGTGTTAAACATAAGATGTATGAATTTTTTTCTGTTTTCTTTTGTATTCTTATACAAATAATTTCTGTACATTAAAATAACTCGATTTTAAACGTAAGTGTTTTTTCTTTCAGACACGACTAACTTCTATCATTAGCATATATTACTAGTCGTGTCCTTCCCAAACATTGCTCTATTTCCAATCCACACACTACTACCTCTGCTGCTGCTTGTTGAAACTCATTACTATATTCCTACCGTGATTTATCATTTATTACAATATGCTAATGTATATGTTGCTTTGCAACACAATGGACGGCACACGAAGTGCTGTAGCACTGCGACCAACAGTGCCAACTGCAAGGAATGTCGCATGAAACGTAATCAACCATAATCGTCTTTGAAAACCACGTAGTACAAACTCGCAAATTTCAGGGGGAATTCTAGTACTCACAGATATTAACGCAGGAACAGTACAAGATGGAACAGCAAGACAATGGGTGAGAGCACTGCTTCCTCAGATACACTTGTACCAACATCTACAATGCCATTGGAAAAAAAAGAAACAAATTTCTTTAGTATAAATTCTCCAGAAGTCGTACGGAAAAACTCCCTGCACGATATTACTGGACCCTTTCTAACATTTAGCACATCCAATGGCGTGCAGTCATTGTCTGTAGATTTGATGCTATCACTTGCCTGGTGAGCCTTCTGTCACTACAAAACAAAAATAGCAGCAACAGGGTCTACTGACTTTTCTGTGTTACACATATTTATATGACGTATTTCTGGGAAGGACTGTCTAATTAGAGTGATTCAAAGCTTAGTGGCATAATGCGCTGCTCATTATTGTACTAAATAAAAGTGGTTGTTGCAAGACCATTTGAACAACACAGTCGAAATAGAAAGTGTAAACAAGTAAACATACAATTTGTGATTGCCAATTGACAGCTATGCAAAGTGATACTTTTATGCGACCACAATCATGACTGCATTATTAGTGAAGGGGGAATTCGAAATCCTTGCACAAGCTGACAAATATAGCAGCAGTAGAGTTGCATTCACAAATCTACAAGGGAGAACAGATCATGGATGTGAAAGCAACTAATTATAGAATATATATAACGCTCTCATCGAATTTAGTAATGTCAAAATGAAAATAGAGAAAATTTCCTCGTTTCATTATATATCTTTCTCGCCCAGTATATTGTGAAATTTTATTCTAACTATTCCTTCATAAAAAGCGGTCCGGTACCGAGTATTTTTCATTACTTATATATTCATAACAACGTGGCTTATAATAACTGCTGATTATTGTCTGCAAATATTATCAATATTATTTATTGACTAATAAGCCACTATTTTCTGGTGATTCGATAGGAGTGATTGCAGCAACTGAGGCGTGTTGGCATACATTACAAAGGCCCAGGTATAGGATCAGAACAGCAGAAAAAGAAAAAGAAAGAGGAATTTATTTTTCCTGCACAAAAATCGGAGAACAGAAGTATTTCCTATCTACTGTTAAAAATAGCTTAATTACAGAAGAAGAAAAAAAGGAATCGATGATGCACAACTCATCTTATACAGAGGCAGCTGATATTAAATCTCTGTCATCATTTATTGAAGAGAGTTCTAGAGTGCCTGACTATATATCCGAATCAAATAATATAGGTTGGAGTTCTAATATCAATAATACTCCATTATTTGAATCAAGCAGTTTTGATATTACGACGCAGAATGATAATTGGATTTTAACGGAGACCATGCAAAATATAACAACCGAGTCAAGTAGTACAATTTCAAGGTCAGTGGCGAGCTCAGTGTTCCCTTCATCAAGTCAAGCGTTTGTATCGCCACCTTCAATTATAGACATCCCCATCAGCAGTATACCCGAAAGCTCTTCGATAAGTATCTCAAGTGATGTGCTTTCAAGTGCGATCTCTGTGTCGCAAACATCCAGCTCTTCGTATAGCTCACTCATATCAAGTTACTCAACAATACAATCGACATCTAGCTCCAGTATATCAGAAAATGAAATTTCATCAAGCAGCAGAATATCACCTGGTCTCTTATCTAGTGTCCCAAGCATAACCACTTCTTTTAGTAGTGGTATATCTTCATCAGTATCTCCAACATCATCGCTACAACAGATAGCTGAACAAAGCTCCAACAGTTCACTAGCAGAGAATGACTTATTGTCGAGTAGCTTAACCATTTTATCATCAGTATTATCATCATCGGTTCTGCTACACAACTCTGGTGTATCGTCTAGTTCGTTTACGGATAATTTTAGCAGTACACTTACAAATAGTTCGAATTCCCTGGCTATTCTATCCAGTATAAGCGAATCATCACTGATAAATACTATTACAGACCTTCCCAGCTCATCTGTGCTTCTTAGTCCAAACAATAGCGAAAGTTCCATAAAAGTCTCGTCTGCGTCTTCATCTTCATCCCGGAGGAAAGCAAGCACCTATACAACACCATCTAGAATTCCATTCTCAAACTCTTCTGAATGGTATACACCTTTACCAACACCGTCAATTTCTAGTTCAACAAATGATACCTCCTCTTTATTATCCGAGTTAGCATTGATAGGAATATCTTCAAGCTCATCAAGCTCATCAAGCTCACAATTTTACACATCCAGTACATCCTCATCATCGTTGGTTTCATCAAGCGAAAATTATTCCTCTTCTCAGCCAACAACTATAGAGCCAATTACCTCTACCATCAGTTCTAGCTATAGCGATCTTTCGAATGATGGAGAAATATTGTCTTCCACTTTAGGAAAATCTGTTTATTACAGCTACATACAAACATTTGATATTACTGCTTCTACAACAACTTTTGAAACTGCCCTTCCGATAGTTACCGCTTTTAATTTAAAGGACAGTTATACTTTCTCAAAACCTTCGAGTATAATTACAACTGACCTACATTTTTATAAGGACTGGCTTTCTGGTGCCTTGGATTCTAATGAAGAAAATGGAAACAAGTCAAAAAATGCAGGTACCATAGCTGGTAGCGTGGTGGGGAGTGTAGTGGGTTTGTTAGTTTGGACATTGATAGTATGGTATTTCTACATTAGAAAGAGGAGGAGAAATCAGAAGTGGAAATCCTTCGAGGTCCCTTCAAGGTCCAAAGATGTTGAATATAATAATAACGACAATCCATTTAACAACGAATTTGACTTCCAGCACAGAGTTCCACCTCCATTGCCTCCTCAAAGGAAAAACCACAACTCTATAGGGGTACCACCCAGTAGTATGGGTTTATCTAACACAAGATCAGCAGATTATCACATGAGGTTTTCCTATATATCATCAAGCACAGATTCCTCTGATGATTATTCAGACTCTATGCAATCTGCCCTTCATATTGGGTCAGATTCAGGAAGGGAAAGGTCAAATGATGTTCCAGAAATGGGATACTTGCGAGAAATAATATGAAATCACCATAATTTTTGCCGTTATTTTTTTTTTCTGCCAGCAGAAGAGAACAGTTTGCTCTGCATTTTACAGCAATACTTGAGAGGCCATGTTCATTTTAAATATTCAGAATATTATACTTATTTGGTTAGATACATTTTATAAAGATACCCAATAAACTTTGATCCTATCTCATTATATCTTATTTTTCTTTCAACGATTGTAAAACCTTTGCCCAAATCCTCTACAATTCCGTTTTTAAGACATGTTTTATATAAGTATGTGCGCTGGCAACTTTATTTCCTGTGCCAGATGCGTGTTGAAGTCATCGAAAACACTAAACAAATAAAATGAAATCCGAAAGGCCAAGCTGCAGGTTATACAACAGTTCACATGATGTACCTATTAACGATCTTAGAAACATCTCCAGAGGAGGAATCTGAACAATCAGACAACTTGAACCAGATTAATGGCTTCGAAGATGTTAGGTTTAATGAATTTAATTAGCCTTTATAATACTTAGCAGGTAGACAATAAGATTATAAGCATAACACCTGTTTCTAGCAGAAAGGAGAGTCATATAGAGGTAGCGTTGGTAGTTCTCCTAGAAGTTATTTTTTTGGCTGTACATAACAACAGAGAGTACTGCTGGATCGGTTCATAGTGAGCAGGTGATACATTCATTGCTGGGTTGAACTTTCCTCGACATCGATCATGTTTTCTAGATCTCTTATGCGTAATGCTGGGCTGCCATTACGAAATGCCAGTCGTGTATTAGCGAACAGGAGGTTACTAAGCACTTCTTTTCCCTGTTTGAACAATAGTGGGAATCTTTTTGGATCAATAACTGATACTGGTAACACAAACTTAGAGGATAAATACGATCCAACAAGAGAGACGAGCAGATTAGAAGCCGCGGTTAAATCCACAGATGACTCAGGTGAAATAAGCGTTGATAAGGATTCAATAACTTTTGAGAAGGATGAGGTGCTTCAAAATTATATCCGTGAGCAGTTTCAGAAAGAGGCTCTAGCTCCAGAACTCCTTCTTTCCCCTCTAAAGAGGCAAGTCTATGAGCTAAACTGTAAGCAGAATGGAGGGTTTTACAAGGAGGACACAGTGGTGACTATACCAGAAACTAAGGAAAAATACAAACTTAAATTGTCCAGACAAGAATTGGAAGCGTTGGAACCATCAATTTACTTGAGGTCATACCGACTAAAGTATTCGACAAAGAAGGCCATTCATTTACTGAGAATGCTTAGTGGATTGGATGTCAAAAAAGCCATTACCCAATGTCACTTTTCTGACAAGAAGATTGCAAGAGACTTAGCAGAACTGTTCCAAAAAGGTATTGAAGATGGTAAGAAGCTTGGACTTGATGCTGATGATCTGTATATTTCACAGATTTGGTCAGGTAACGACGGTTACTTGCAGAAAAGAGTTGAATACAAAGGTAGAGGAAGAATTGGTATTATCAGACACAGACATATACATGTGAGATGTATATTAAAGACTCATAGTGTAACCAAGAAGAGACTAGAATATGAGAAGCAACTGAAGGAACAAAATAAGAAACCTTGGGTACAGCTAGCTGACAGACCAATCCGTGGTGTACCTGGAAATGCCTACAAATGGTAAGTTTATTAATTGCCCTTTAAGCGGGCTATGCCCTCCATGTTAGATATTATATTCTGGAAAATTAATTATAAAACCTACTCTGTAAATACATATCATGTAAATGAAAAGCAAGGAATAATTCATTCATTAAGATAGTTGGGATATGCCTTCTTGTACACAAGAAGTAGATGAAGTGATTTTGAAAAAAAAGGCAAGTGAATAAATTCGTTTATAAAGAAAAGATTATATAAAAATAGTTATTGTTAATTAGAAATAATTAATCTTTACGAATTTAAGCAGAAGCTTCAACGGCTTGTTCAGCTGGAGCTTCGGTCTTTTCACCGACTTCTTCAGCGCTTCTGTAGTCTCTGACAGTTGGAGTAAGAACTGGTTCTTCGTCCTTTGGTTCAACGATAGAGACAGCATCTGGCAAAGCTCTTGGACCACCTCTGTTGGTAGCTGGGTCTCTCATGATCTTAACCTTGATACCCAAAACACCTTGTCTCATCAAGACGTGTCTGGTGGCAACGTCAATGAAGTCGTTGACTGGTTGACCGGAGTGGATCAAGAAACCGTCAGCGAACTTCATAGCCTTAGCTCTAGCAGCTCTTAGCTTACCGGAGACGACGACTTCACAACCCTTAGCACCGGATTCCATGACGTATCTGACAACACCGTAAGCAGCTCTTCTGATAGCCAAACCGTTCAATAGCTTGAACTTCATGGATTCAGCTTGAGCAACAGCGGATAGACCACGGTCTTGGACTCTTTCAGCGTATAGGACAATGGTACCTGGAGCGTACTTGAATCTCTTTTGAACCAACAAGGTCAATTCGTTGATTCTTCTACCGTTTTCACCCAAGACATCTTGAGTTCTGGTAGCTCTGATAATAACTTCAGTCTTGGTTGGGGTAACACGGACTTCGACACCAGAGTAACCTTCTTCAGCCAATTCTCTGGTGAAGAATTCGTTCAATTCGGCGTAGAAGACACCGTCAGCGACAAGCTTTCTCTTCTTGGAGATCAAGGAAACCATTGTTTATATATTTATCGTCGTGATTTATCTTAGGAGTTGAAACGATAATAGGAACAATTGCACCAGCAAATACAAATATACTCTTATATCAAGTTATCAACTATAGCTTTACTCGATGAGTTTGAAAGAAAATTGAAAAAAAAAATTTTCAGAAACCGTGAGCTTGAAACAGTATACATGCTTGTGTACGTACACGGGTCCACGTTTGTACGTAGATGACTATAATATCATGTGATCAAGGCTACTAAGGAGCCCTGTTGTCCCCACCGTTTTCTGTGACAATGATCGTCAGTTTCCTGTTTAGGAAGTTTTACAAGGATGATTGAATTCTTGCTACCTTTGCATTTTTCAAGAAAAGAGTTCGGGATATGAGGTGTGGGTGTTGTAACTATCCAATGTGTCTTAGCTTTTCGCTATCGCCAGCAGTCACAAGAAATGGGTAAGGCTGTTCCCCGAATGCGGTGAAGAGCATGCTGGGCTTGTGAGCACAAGCTTTGAGTTTCGGTGCATTCGCCAGTCGGGAGAGTGTGCAGGAATGGTATGAGAAAGCGAGCCTCGCGGCTCTGGCGAAGATATTTGTGTCACTGTCCCATCACTAGTTTTCCCTTTATGAGTTATCCAGACAGACAAATGGCTGGCCCCCAGGTGGGTACACTTGCTTCTGTGTCTGTTCTCTGTTCATCTTATTCTTTGTGCTTTTCACTTCGCCGCTTATAGCCTATTAATAGACCGAGGATCCCGGGAAATATTTGGAATCCCGGGAAAAAACAAACTAATTCTCTTGGGTGCTCTCCTCCGAAGAATGGAGATAACTGGCTTTTCCCAAAGGTTAGCTGTTTCCCTAGAAGTGAGCGAACTAAAAACTGTCCAGTATATTGGGTTATCTGACGGAGATGACTGTGCAGGAAGGTCCCCACGGGTAGCCAACGTACTAATCTTACAGTACTGCCCCCCTTTCCTTTCCTTTTCAATTCTCAATAACGTCTGCGTTCCTTTAACGTCATAGTCTGTCGTTCTCGTCCCATCATGGTGAAGTCTAAATCCTAATCAGAAGAGCTCTTCTAAATACTCATTCAACACCCATACCACACACATAAAATCCTTATTTGCACACAGAAATACTGTGGCAACTGGCCCTCCCCCCCAAGGAATATCAAAAGAAAGGGATCGGTGACGATCTCTGGTGCGTTCTTCACTGCGTTCTTCACTTGTCCATTTCGTAAATTATAGTATATTTCTTGTTCTTTGTACGTGGGAGTCTGTGGGATTGAATGTTCTCTAAATTTATGAGATTGATTGCTTTTTTTTTTCATTATCTCTGCTTTGTTAGAGCTCTACGTAACTTTCTTAGATATTTCGTAATACGTTCTCTACTAGGTGTTGCTTTTTCCCAAGCCCAACCGCTTGTACAGCCGTTTGAATACCCCTCGTCATCTTCTCATCTTTTTGCATTGGAAAACATGAGCAGAGAATACTGGTTTTGGTAAATCCCTTTCCAATTGATCGCATTTTCTTTCTTTTTCATCATAGCCTCGACACATATTCATCGAAAACATGATGCAATTCGGTGTGGATTATCAATTATCGATTTATCGATTATCAGTATTTTTTTTTCTGTTGTGAGACCCTCATTTGCTTGTTTTAAATATAAAGTGTTTATATATGTAAATGGAATAATATACCTTCATATAATACAGTAACTCATAGCGAAATATACAAATAAAGTTAAACTTTTCAAATACATCAACCTTTACCCAACGATGAGATCGATAAAATGTGTGGTGATAGGTGACGGAGCTGTCGGCAAGACATCTTTGCTCATATCTTACACCACAAATACTTTCCCAACGGACTACGTGCCCACCGTGTTCGATAACTACACTACTACGCTCGCCTTGGCGGCACCGATGCCTCTGTCGTCGCACTCTACTAGCACCTCTAGCATGACAGGGTCCAGCAGTGTGCTGGTGGACCACAACACACCTGTCTTCAAACAGAGCAACTCGTCAAGAAGGAAGCCCCTCACAGAGGGCGACACATTGTCCTCATCGGCCTCTTCGTTCTCCACGGGTGCGGACTCTGGGTCTGGCGCCCTAAAGAGACAGATCTTTAAGCTGAACCTGTGGGACACCGCTGGACAAGAAGAATACGACAGGTTGAGGCCACTGTCCTACAGGCAAACCGATGTGTTTCTGATCTGCTTCTCAGTCTCAGAACCTTCCAGCTTCAGAAACGTCGTGGATAAATGGTTCCCGGAATTAAAACGTGTCTCCGGTATAGAGTCCGGTGACCTTTACACTAACTTCAAGAAATATCCTATCTTACTGGTAGGTACGAAATCCGATTTAAGAGATGATGAAAACGAAATACAGAAGATGAGAGATCAGAATCTGAGCTTTGTCTCAAAGGAAGAAATCGATAAAGTTGTCGAGGACAACGGTTTCATGGGTTACGTGGAATGCTCCGCTGCAACTCAAAATAACGTCAGACAAGTGTTTGAAAAAGCAGTGCACATAGTGGCTTTCGAACCAGATAAATTACAAAGAGCCAAATGTGTTGACGAAGCAAGAAAAATGTCGATTCAGGAAGATTCACTGGTACAAGAAGAATCACCAGCCGCTGAACCAAAAAAATCAGCACACCCACAAAAACAATCGCATCCCCAATCTCAATTACAATCACAGATATCTGTGCCTAAACCTCATAAGCTTTCATCCGTATCGGAAAAGCCAACGCATGAAAAGAGAAAGGCATCGCCTATATCTCCAGAGAGCTCACCCAGCCAGGAAACTTCGATCGGTAAAAGCTCTGGGTCGAGATCTGATATGGAGAAATCAAAACAATCCGTCAAGTCAGAAATACGCCAAACTAAAAAGAAATTGAAAAAGAAATCTGTGAAATGTGTTATCATTTAACCTGCATTTTCTCAAGTTTTCTGTTTTTGATATGGCATTTACTAGCCCGCACACTCCCTCATTAATATTTAATATTCCTTCACTTTAATTTTTATTCTTAAAATTAGTTGCATTTCAGATTCGGTATTTCTCTACTTTTGTTACTTTTCAAAATGTACATGTATATTGAAACTTAATATCCTTGGCCCTATTGGGGCGTCATTTGTTTAGTCTTTTTGTTTAGATAATTAAAAAACAAATATAAAGGTGATTATGATACTCGTTAATTTTCACCACTGTTCATGTCTGTCTTAATGAAGTTAGCATGTGTTTTGTATGAGGGTCCATAACACAAGAATTGTGTGTGACGTTTGTTAGATCAGATACTTCAAATATTAAAAAATATCCTAAGTATACAGGAAGTAATTTTAGCTATTTATATATATATAAACTCCTATGCTTTTTTGCTCTTTTTGGCCTTGGAAGTAGATTTGGTGTTCTTTTTGTCCTTATTGTTCGATTTCTCAGCGGCGTTTCTTTTTACAGCAGATTTTTTTTCCAGTTCAAAGATGGCATCCTTGGTCTTGTTGTACATATTTTGTTGGAGCGCCTTATCTTGGTATTCCTTTCTGGCAAACTTCACAAGCCTGCAATCGGAAATATACTTGATTTCGGTATCTTTCAAATTCACTTCTTCAAGTTCAGGAGTCATCAGTGCATATAAAACAGTTTGAGCACCTCTGTTACCGCTCTTCGTGAAAAACCAAAGAAATGGATACAAGACAACACAGTATAAAAACAATAGTAAAAATACCGACCCATTACTAATAACACGGCGCAAACTAGTTGATCTCATAGTACCAGGTTGGACTAGAGTCACCGTCACATTTTTTCCCGATTTTTCAGCTTTCTTCTGTGATTGTACATCTTCAACAACTTTTCTTTGTAGCTCTGCTAAACAAAGACCTAATTGAAGTTTACTACTGGCAAAGAATTTTAACGCGCTTTGATATTTCACATCTTGCCATAGAGGATCATCCAACTTAATATCACCTAAAGATTGCAGCCAACAAGTAGACACAATAATTCTTACATCTCTATCAGGTGGCTGGGCCTTAAAACTAGGCTGAAGAATATCTAAAAGGTGAAAAAGACCAACAAAGTTTACCGCCATTTGTATTTCAAGTCCATCCTTAGAAGACCGCCTAATAGGTCTAGATAGCATAGGGATACCCCAAGGTTCCATATCACCGGATAATGCAACGACACCATCCAACCTCCTTGGTGGTGAATTATCGAGCCAAGTGGTAGCAAACTTTCTAACTTGATACAAATCACTTAAATCACATTGTTCGACAAAGATTAGTTCGTTTTGTGTACGCTCTCTCAAATCTTCACACCAATCAGTGGTCCATTCATCCACATCCCTACATAAAATAATCAATTGGGCTCCTAATCGTGCCATTTCAAGTACCACAGAAGTACCCATACCTTGGCTAGTGGCACCAGTTACTATATAAACTTTACCATGTAATTTACGCTCCCAGTTGTTGGATGGTCCACGGGACCAGTACTTCACAGCAGCACCGGCTAAAGCATATGGAGCCACCTTCTTTATCTCTTGAAAATAGGGTATTTTATCGGTACCATCCAGTAGCGCCGTTCCAATAATATTCAATGGCATTTCTAATTTGTCTATTGGTCAGTATACGCAGGTAATTGGGGCCTAATAACGATACCATATGAATACATATTGTAAATACCATTGACCTTCATAAAATATTTGATGTGGTATAAACTCACAGCAGACATAGCGTACAAGCTTTTCTAACGGGGATCAAGAAAGTGAAAAAAATTTCGAAAATTTGCGATGAGCTACAATATTAAGAGTATAGGTATAGGCAAAACTAATAGTTCATAGTTTCGGGAATCATATATATTACGCAATAATTCTCTATAATAGCTTGCTACTCATTAAGTGGAACATAGTTGTTGGAGAAAGCTCAGTCTAGTAATTTAGGAAAATGGATGAATCTGTGATATTCACTACCGAGCAAAATGCACTGAGTACAAGTCTGTACTCTGCTGAACAAGCTGTGTTGAGACAATGTAGCACAAGCAGTAGAAACAGTGCTGTGCGTGTTGGGGATAAGTACCTGTTTGTTGCTCAGAGTAATAAGGCTCTCATCAATGTCTACAATATTTCCGGTGCCCATAAGCGTGAAACTGTGGAACAAAGATTGCCAACACCAGAGGTTATAACATGTTTGGAAGTAATTCAGAACCGCTACGAAGAAAAGAGTGCAATTTCAGACTTTGAACTTCCGCACTTACTGTTAGGTTCTACTGATGGGGGTAAAATATACTGTTGGGAATTAAATTCCGGTGCTTTGCTAAGCGTAAAACAGATGGCGCACTACCAAGGAATTACAAAGATAAAATCGTTCATGGACGGTAAATATTTTATAACTTCTGGTAAAGATTCGAGAGTGATCGTCTGGCAGACAATTGATTTTGTATCGAATAATGCTTCAGAGCCTAAGCCTATCTGTATTTTGCATGACCATAACTTAACAGTTAACGATATCGCTGTATCAATGACGCATGGTGCGAACATGAGTACTTCGGGGGCAAAACTATTTACAGCATCTGAGGACTCTACAGTTAGATGTTATGATTTCTCTTTCTTAAGAGGAGACTTCAGGAAAAATAGAAAGTCTCAAGAACAAGATCAAAAGATGTACCAGCCCAGATTGCTAGCTACATTTACGTTTCCAGCAGCCATTGAGGCTATGTCCTTGGATCCAGCTGATAGAGCGCTATATGTAGGTACTTCAGAAGGTTTGTTCAGCTTACCTCTGTATTACACAGTTAAGGGTACGAGCACTGTTGCCAATTTGGCTCAGGCCTCTGGTAGCAATAGGAACAAGCTGTACTCTGTGGTTATTAGTGGTCATGATGATGATTATAAGAAACTATTTTCCATGGGACAACTGGTATGTGACAAGCTGATATCTACGCCTGTTACAAAGTTAGAATTAACCTTTGATGCCACTACGATACTGGTTGGGAACAAGTTCGGCAGGATATCCGTGGTGGAGATTGCCTCGAAGCAGATCTTGAAGACGTTGCAACCGTTGACCACAGCGGACACCGAGGAAGATGCTATTACTAATATCATAGTCACGACGGTGAACAACTCCAGGCAGGACAGCATACTGGAGCAACACCAGAGCAACAAGAACGTCCAGAAGTTGCCGGTGTTGCAGCGTGTTGTGCATGACAAGGACCACGCCAAGCACGAAGTTTGGTACCGCGCCCCGGAGACCCCAGAGTTCTCGCACGAGCTCGAATCCCTACCGCCCATTGCCGACTTCGAGAAGTACATGGACAGTATAAGGTCCGAGGAGACAGTGTTTTTGACCACCGAGACCACGTCCCAGGTGAAGAACGTCAAACAAGAGCTAGCTCCCGCATCGCATTCCGACTCCCAGGAGCAACAGGAGCTTCAGCAGGAACTGCAGCAGGTCAAGAGCGCATACAAGGAACTGCGCGAACTCCACGAGTCCCTCTTCAAAGAACACGAACAGCTCCTGTCCTCCATGAAATAAGACCCCTCGCATATATGCATATATATACATATCTCAAGTACAGATAGCCATTAGTTATAACTACTACAAGCAACTACTACTTCTTCAAAGTCATGTGACTCTTCTATTTCCTCCTTTGGTCACAGCCATCTTATCAGTTTTGAGAAGAAGCTCCCTGTCAAGAGAAGACAGTTTCCATTTATTAGAAAGCACCGCACGGACAGCGCAAGAGATAGCAGTTTATCTGTTCTTCTCGAAGTTTTCCTTATCTTATCTGCAAGTGTGGAACGATGTCTTAGAACGATGCCTTAGAAGTGGACGCACGATGGGGGGATATTGTGTTTGTCCTGTGGAAGGCCCGATGACTTCCCTGGAAGTGGGAAGGGACGTTGGCTATGACTGATCCTGGTTGGATTAGGAGTTGTGCTTATAAGAAGTTGCTGGTTTTAGTTGCTGAGGTTGGCGTCTATATAAGCTACGACCACAAGGATGTCTTCTTTGACAAAGCTGCTGCAGGAGAAGAACAACAAGGAGGTGAAGACCGAGCCGACGATCAGGGAGGAGTCTGTGGGCGAAGCTGTGGGCGAAGCTGTGGGCGAAGCTGTGGGCGAAGCTGTGCCGTACTATGATGGGCGGAGTGTGTTGGGGTCCAGTCTTATGAGCACGAATTTTGCACAGACGGCGACGGCGTATGGGTCGAGCTTGCAGATGAAGGAGCGGGCGTCGTACATGGACAAGCATGCGAACGGGAGCCTGCAGTACGGGTACAGCTCTTCTCTGGCAGTTCCTACTAAGAACGGTGGGAAGATGCACTCCTCGAGTGCGAAACAGTTGCCCTCTCTGTCAACCAGTATACCGTATGCGGTTCCCAACTCGAATAAGGAGTCTACTCACAACGGCAGCGTCGGCTCGTCGCTGTCCTCGTCGTGGGTTGACCAATACGGCGGTGGTATGCCAAGTAACATCTCTGCCATTGACTCTAATGTGATTAGCTCTCCCAAGGTGGACAACGTGGAACCCAGATTTGTAATATCGAAGGAGAAATTCCATAAGTCATCGCAGGACAACCAGACACACACGGTGTCGAGGTCGAGCTCGTTATCCTCACAACTGGGAAATCTCTTCTTTAGCAAGAATACAACGACTAACAATGGCAGCTCCTCACCTGGCAACTCTTCATCTATACAGACAATTAATGGTAGGGATATACCGAATGCAACTGCTACGCAGATTCCGAAGCCAACAAGGGCTAGGCAGAGTAGTATTTACTCTTCTTCAAGGCAGCCTTCTCGGTCATCCTATAATGACACCTATTTTGGTTCCCCGTCATCCTTGCATGAAAATCAACCGAGTCAAAGTGTGCCCAGATCGCATCATTCCTCTATCGCAGATTTCAAAAGATTTTTCAAAAAGTCTACTAGCACCAGTGTCACTTCCATGTCCATGCTTTCTGATTCGCCTGTATCGGGAAGCTTTATCACTGGTGATTCCACTCTCGGTACACAACATACACAACAATCTCATGGTTTCAATTCAGAGTCATTGCATAAGCAGTCTTCTTTTAGTAGCAATAGTGGGGATATTATATACACTAATAATTACGAAACAAGCATTCCATTCTCGAAGAGATACTCTAGGACAGGTGAAGAACTTGGTGCAGGCGCAGGTGGTTCTGTGAAACTGGTGAAAAGAATAGCAGATAATTCGGTATTTGCCGTCAAGGAGTTCAGATCAAAGCATGAAAACGAAAGCAAAAGAGACTACATTAAAAAGATTACTTCCGAGTATTGTATAGGTACTACTCTGAATCATCCCAACATTATTGAAACTGTTGAGATAGTATATGAAGATAATAGAATATTTCAAGTAATGGAGTATTGTGATTACGATCTATTTGCCATTGTTATGAGTAATAAAATGTCTTACGAGGAAATATGTTGTTGTTTCAAACAAATTTTATGCGGTGTACAATATCTGCATAGCATTGGTTTGGCTCATAGGGATTTAAAGTTGGATAACTGTGTAATCAATTCTAAGGGTATTGTGAAGTTGATAGATTTTGGTGCTGCTGTGGTTTTCTCATACCCATTCTCTAAAACATTGGTTGAAGCAAGCGGAATTGTTGGTAGTGATCCTTATTTGGCTCCTGAGGTTTGCATATTTACAAAATATGATCCGCGTCCCGTAGATATCTGGTCTACTGCAATAATATTTGCTTGTATGATTCTAAAAAAATTCCCTTGGAAAATACCTAAGTTGAGGGACAACTCCTTCAAATTGTTTTGCTCAGGTAGAAATTGTGACTCTCTTAGTGCACTTGTTACCCGTACCCCTGAGCCACCTTCATATGATAGTTCTGAATTTTCGCCAAGTAAGCCAAGTCATTACGATTCTGCGAACTCTGCTGACCCGGAGAACAGTAGCATTGGTCCACAGAGACTTCTGCATGCCCTCCCCGAAGAATCTCAGCATATAATTGGTAGAATGGTAGACCTGGCACCTGCTTGCAGAAGTAACATTGAAGAAGTACTAGAAGATTCATGGATTAAGAGCATTGACATGTGCCATATGGAATCTAATGGTTTAGTTATGAAATATGTAGGTGGGACCGACCACACGCATACACAAGTTGATCAAAGTGAAGCCCATATTGCCGGACTAGAAAAGAAGAAGAAGAAAGCAAAAAATAAAGACAAATAATTGCATTTTCTCTTTATCATCATTGATCAATACCTAATTTTTTCTATTAGCTTAACTCTTCCTCTTTATGTTCCCTGTAACTGAATTATTTATTCTTATGATTATTTCTTGGAATTATGCAATATTATACGTGCTATCTATCACCAGCATTTCCAGTATATATAGCAACTGTACTAATATATAAAAGCCATACCTTATTGAACCGGTTATTCCTGAAACATATGTCCTGACAACTTAAGTATCAGAGAAAAAGTATTTATAGTTTGGATAATAGAAGTTATGATAAACTAATCTGTATGCTGATGGTTAAGGTTATTCACCTTCCTCATAGTTGCTTAGTTCATTAGTATGTCATATCTACTGTTTTATAAGTTAGATATGTGGTATTTACCCGGTCATAACTTTGCTCGTGCTTGCCGGAACCAGAAGTCTCCGAACTATAAAAGAAGAGTCCATAGAATCTACAAGGACATTTTGGTGAGCAGTCATAGTTTTAATCAGTTATCGCTAATTATAACGAGGCGTGTGACCAAAATATCATGTCCCAAGCTGCAAAGAACGTATTAGTCAAACTTATTGTTGGCGCAGGTCAAGCTGCCCCAGCACCACCAGTTGGTCCTGCTTTAGGTTCAAAAGGTATTAAAGCAATTGATTTCTGTAAGGAGTTTAATGCACGTACTGCCTCATATCAACCTGGTGTTCCCATTCCAGTTTTAATTACAATCAGACCTGATAGATCTTTTACGTTTGAGATGAAGTCACCACCAACAGGATATCTATTATTGAAGGCGCTGGGAGCTGAAAAAGGACATGGGCAACCAAATATTCTCCAGAAGGAGAAAACATTGGGAGAACTGTCTTTAAAGCATGTATATGAGATTGCAAAGATAAAAAAGACGGATAGCAGACATGCCATGCTCGATATGCCGGGTATAGTGAAATCTATAATAGCCGTTGCAAAGAGCATGGGAATCAAAGTTGTACCATAGAAAACTTAATACTCAATTTCTACAATAACAATCAGTCATTTAAAAGATAATTTAAACATGTAAATATCAATATACCAAATATTATGTTAATAGAGACAAAATCATTTATTTCAGGAAAATGTAATTCGCCTATAATTTAGTATATTTTATGCAAAAGTAGGTTTTCTTAAAATAAAAATGCACGAATAAATAATTCTATAAATTTATTGAAGTGAAAAATAATGTGAAATAGTAACGCAAATCGATAAATTCTAATGCTATGAGAGATGTAATTTATCAGTACTATGACAAATATGAATTAAGTCAGTAAAATGCTATGCCAAGTTCATTATAATCTTCGTCTTTTATTTTTCTTCCAGTTTTTCTTGTTGGAGGACCTTTTATTTGACTTGTTGTTTTTTCCGTTATTCTGTTTCACATTAGTAATAGGATTTGGAGTTGACTGTTTTTTTGGCTCATTTAATTGGACACTTTTAGGAGTTAATCTAGTATATAACACATAATATGCATTTCTCTCCTTCAACACTTCACGCTCTGTAATCTTATTGATGTACTCATCGTCATAAGTTGCCCAGGAACCATCTGGTTGTTTGCAATGAGCAATATAATGGCCAGATGATAATGATCTACCTTCATGAACTACTACACTTAGCAGTTCATATTTCACTGGTAGCATCTTCTTGCTCTCTTCACAATATTCTGTCATATCCAAAAACATTGGATAAGAAACCGCTTGCTTCATTTTGGACGAGGATGTGCCATTGAATCTGAACTTTTTCAAATGAACAAGCAAAGTTTCTGGGGCCCTTAGAATACTATTTCTTTTCAGAGCATTAGTAGTCTTGTGACATTTCTCACAAACATAACCTTTCTTTTCCTTATCGACCTTAATAAGTTCTGGATTAAAGAAATCCTTAATAGATTTCTCTATAGAATATCTTGATGTCTGTGAATCACTATCCTTGGTTTCGCTTTGAGAAGAGCTTTTCTCCTGGTTTACTGTATTCTCATCGGTTTTTTTACCCTTCAAATGCAGAGACAGATCATAAAATGGTTGCTCGGTAGTTGATACTTCTCCACACGACTTGCAGGTGACAGTTTGCTTTAAAGAACCCCCAAATATATCATATATAATTGATTCAGTCATCTTATGACCTTTAGGGACGGAATCCTCCTGTAGTCTAGACATGATAGACATAAAGTATTCGTGTGAGTCTTCCTGTTGCCATTCGCTCATCATGCAGTTGATGTCGTCTAGACGTGCAATTAGCTTCTTCGGATTTATGTAAGAGTTGCCGGATTTTTTTCCATCATTGTGCCACATTCTCCTGCTGGTTTCTGCTAGAACGTGGGAAACTGAATTAGATGATATTGTGGATGAGTACTTTCCTGCTAAAATGTCATTTAGATAATGTTGCATTGCTGGGATATGCAATAGAGCCTGAACAGCTGCGTTAGTATAGCAAGTGACACCATGATTTAATAGTCCTTTAGGTTTTAGTTTACTGTAAGTGGGACCCCAACTTTTTACGATTGAAGAATTCTCTAAACAACCTTTATCGTCAAAATTCTCATTAAATTGATAGAATTCTGATATATCAGGTATCGTGGATGGAGGAGTGACCGACTTTTTGGGAGAAGTTGATTCTGCAAAAGTATCCTTCTCTTCATGCTTTCTTTCTGTAACTTCTTCTTGTGCCTGCTGCTGGTCCTTAGTCTCTGGATCTTTGCCTTCCTTTTGTTTTTCTTGTGATTGCGAGCTATTTTCTGTTTTTTTACTCTTATTTTGTTGTAATTCTTCATCTTGTTTACGTGCTTTTTCTCTTTGCTCTTTTATTTGCTTTATCATGAGCTGCTCGCGCTCATAATCCTCGTTATCTCTCTGCAACAATGACAGTTCTTTAGATACAGAGCTTTTCCTCTTTTTCTTAGTTGGCTCGATTTTTGGTATAGCGGCTTGTACATTAGGCACTTCATTCGTAGATTCTTTAAGTTTCGTATTTTGTTCAGTTTCTTTAATGACCTTTTTAATCTCCTCTCCCAGATCCTCTCCTAGATCCTCTCCTAGATCCTCTCCTAGATCTTCTCCTAGATCTTCTCCTAGGTCCTCTCCTAGATCTTCTCCTGTATCCTCGTCCTGTTGAGAAGTTATCTCAACATTGGCGGCACCAAGATCCTTAACGGGCTCTTCGATAAAATCGACAGCTTCATGAAAGACATCGGTATCAGAACTGTCACTGCTATTGCTGTCGGCCTGTTTCTCAATCGCACCTTTTCTATCGCTGGTCGAGTCATCTTTTACAATCGGCAGTGCTTTTACTTTAGGTGTCTTATCCTTAAGTGCTGCGTTGGTATACCAATTCAAGGCTTCAGCCACTGAAGTAGGCATCTTTCTTTTCTTCTGTACAATTTCAGAGGCATCATTCTCATCGCTCTGCCTTTGGTTTGGATCAGCCTTCCCATTGTTCTTGCTATTTTGGTCAGTAAGCTTCCGCTTACCGATCACAATATACGGAGAGTCACTATTGCCATTCATATCTGTGTCCTTATTGCTTATATTTGGGCTAGCGGTTGATCTTCTGAACTGTAGAGGATTATTAAGAATCCTATCAACCAGTGGCTTGATAGTCTCTTGTGTAGTCATGTTAATGAATTTGTATTTTTGATGTCTTATATTTCTGAAGTACTGAAAAATGGAAGTAACTATTAGTGTCGCGGAATGCAATCAAGTGAATTATGGTCGTTGTTTTTTTTTGATCTTCAAAATTAAGTCACTAACTGTGATTCTTGTCGTTCTCTTTAAATTATAAAATTTTAATTAAAGCTTCCTTAGAATTTTATCCTTATCTGTAGCCCATATACTATGCCAGTGTTTAATTCCGAGCTGCAATTAATACACAAAAAATGCCACTCTTTTTGCAACTCCTGACACCTGATGCTCCTAAGCTTTGTCCGCTGAAGTTCGGTAAGCCAATAAACTGTTCTGATTAAAATCAAGACCGGGCTTATATCTTAACTACAATATATACCCAAGTTTCCAACCAGCAAGTCCTATTACAAAAATGCTCCTTCACCCACCAAATCGCACACAAAATGGGATGAGCTGCAATAAAACTCCTGCTCGAAAGAAAAAAAAAAATTTTCCGAAGAAAAACGCGATGGGCCTTCTGATCCACAAATTGTTAAAAAGAAAGTTCTTCGAAATTCACTTAGCAAGAGTGTGAGTGAATGGGCATTTGACGTACAATCCACTAAAGGTTGTACTGATGTTTCTAAGATTTGAGATGCTATTCCCACACATTCTGGTAGTACATAGCACATAGCGTAGAGTTGTACCTTATGTTTCAATAAGGGTTCTTGATATATATTAATTGTGCACTACCTCTGGAGTAATGCGATGCCCGCAGTGTCTCCAGAGTACGATATTGCAGTAGCGTCAGAACTAGTTTTGATTATGTTGATGCGCATGGATTTGCATTGTGGTACATTGTATAATATGTCAGGTTGACACTGCACAACCTGGTTTTCCCTTGTTATACCTCCGGATTCGATAGTAGACTTGTCCCATGACAGTATTTGGCCCTTGCCTAGTGGGGACCCCACTTGAAATGATCCGTTATAGCAAGCTTTCAATTTTTGGAAATCTGATCTACCAGGTAACTCCAAGTGATTTACTGGTCTGTCTGGTCTTCTGTGGTCTAATATTTCAATGCGTGAACTATACCTTTGAAGCACATAGAGATAACTACCATTATCACTATTAATTATTTGGTAACAACCTCTGGCTCCATTGCCCTGTAAATTATTTAGTAATTGCAGTGTCTTTCCTCGTAGATCAATTATGAACACCTGATTCTTGTAAGATCCACAATACCGAACTTGATTATCTGAGAAACTGTCGTCTAGACATGAGATGATAGACTTATATGACTGGGTGCCACATTTCGAACGTCTTGAATACGTGAGTGTGTTTACCGGTTCGCGGCGGTTAACATCATAGACATTAACTTTATTGCGTACCGTTCCTGATAGAAAAAGGGATTCACGATGATATTTCAACACATACGGTGTTTCGAATTTCTCATTTTCTAGATTGGAGATATCATAAGAACGAATAGTACTTAGATTGTTGGTGTCATTAAGATCAACAAGTTTAATCGGAACATTCTTGGCCCCAATAAGAATACTGTTCGCAAGCGGCTCGCTACTACCTTCATACAAAGAATACCGGGGTGAAATGTCTGAGGATAACACAGATTCGTGAGCGAATATTCTACTATATGGGTTCAACAGAGTTTGGTCACTTTTGGGATCCGGTATTAGGTATTGTCTTATCCCGTAGTCACTATTGATAGTAACGAGAGAAGTGGCATCAACAGACCAATGTATGTCTTGGCACACTACATCTTTAGTAACATCTTTATCCTTTAAGCTGGTTTGTGATTCAGACAGACCCAATTTGGGAAACATATAATTTAATTTTTGTGAGAGGTCGGCTGATGTGCTACTTTCTGTTTCCCATATCCTGTATAATGGTTGCTTTCTAAATGTTGTACCGGTAGAGCAATATGGACTTAAATTATATGAAACGGAAGTCATCGAGTGGAATGTTGTGTTCTTGACATTCGCTTGATTCATTGAATATTTATCTCTATTGATCTACAACGCAATTTTGTTCATCTCATCGCAAAATTTGATTTGGGTATCATTCACTTTATGTTTTGGTATTGAAATTCGCGAGAATTAAGAAACAATCATTAAAATCATACATAATAATATACATAAATGTTACAAATGAGGAGTATAATAATACAAAGTATCCAATATAAATTGTTCTTGCTATAATACAATCGATTCAACGCAATTTTATTGTTTTTATCGAGTTTCACTTTTTTACTCGAACCCAAGACTTCAATAACAGTATCTAGCTTGGTACTGTTTTCTAGTAAGATAGACTTAATATCTGATAGAACCTTGGCGTCATCTAGTCTTTTCGACTTGATAAGGTCTTGTTTCGGTGTACCAATTACAATCGAATCACCGTATCCATCGTCAAATGAGGCATACATATCCTGATGGCCCTCTGATTTTAATGAAACGTTACTTTTTTCTGATTGTTCTAAAATATTATGACTATGGCCTTGAACGTTTTCCTCAGACACTCGTCGGGGTTGGGGTGAATCCAATCTGATTCCCTTTCCTGCATTCCTTATTTCATTAAGTCTAGCTTTAACTATCTTACGATTAGATTCAATGACAGAATTCCACCTCTGGTCAATCGAGTCCATCTCAGTTTGATCAAATCTTTGTGATTCTTCATTTTTTACATTAACATAATTATTCGGACCATTTTGTAAATATGGTAGAGGTACTGGTTCACCTATAGCCTTCAGTAAGGAAGTTTTCCTTCGATGCCTCTCAATAGGATCAAGACTTCTTTCTTTATTTTCCAGTACTTGGTATTGTGGAGATGCTTTCTTCTTTCCTATAAACTGTAGCTCTTTTTTTAGTTTTGGTGGATCTAAATTATCTTCTTCTAAATTGTTTATTACTACCTTACGCATACTATCCTTTTCATCATTTTCGGTAAATGATTTACCCTTACTGCGTAATGTCGTTGGCGACCCTTCATTCAATAGCATGATTTCTTCAGGACTGGTCAAATCTTCAGTCATCAATCTGGTACCATATTCTGCTTTGTGTTTTTTGTATAGATCTAAGTCTGATATGTTGTTGTTTGGAGAATTGGGATTTAAAGTGGCCCTCAATGCATTGCTTCTACTCTTTCTACCATTCTCTTTCATTACCAGCCTAATACAAATATCCCTCTTTATTTATTGCCCACTGACCCCACTATATGCTAAATATCCGACAAAGTGTTTATTATCTTCCTTGATCTATTCAGTTACTGATCCCCATTGAGCTTTAATCAACAGAAGAAATCGAACCTGTTAGCTTCTAAAATATAGATACTCTCACTGTTAAGATAAATCACCAAAACAACTTTGTAGAGGTCAATCAAAATACTATTTATGCTTTTCAATCGGCTTTGTATATCTTAACTTATCTTGACTTTTTTTCACTTTGTTCATCATTATACAGACACTAACCAGTAAATTGATTCATTTTGTTAAACTTTGTTATGGACGCGATGGGATGCCCAAGAAGGGCCGAAATTAGTGATTTTTGCTCCTAGGCGAAATACAGAAAATGAGAGCTACACTCACTGGCATTTTGTGAGTAGTGTAGCAAACCAATATATTTATATATATCATTTTGTTATCTCTATAAATTAAACTTCAAGTATAATTAAAGCAATATCGTGAAGGAAAGAATTATTATATTAACTATAATAAAAATTTTAGAAGAAAGGGACTAGATTGAGGGCATTCTATAATAGCTGCTGCTTATATTGGTAGTAAATAGAAATGTACATGACTGCTGTTTTATTTCCACTGTGTGACACGTATTTAAAAAAATTCTTAATTTATGCTTTTGAGTATTTTAGAGTTTGTGCTATTTATGTATAATTAATTGAAGTTGAATTGCTGGTTGACATTAGAACCGAAACCGAAAGTATTACCAGCATTTTGTGGAGCCAGGTTATCATCGACAGTATCGTCTTCTTCACCAAAGTATGTTTCTATAATCTTATAAGCCTTCTCATAAATTCTGTCATTTTCATTTTGTTGGCAATTGAAAATCTTTTCCATACCACCAGCTTTTTCAATCAGGTCGGCATTCTCGTTAATAGCTAAACCACGGGCTTCCTTGTCTGTTTCACCCATCTTCAAAATGTTTTCTAGTGCATCTAATGTCACTTCGATAATTCTGTTGTCAGCAATCTCTAGTAGATCACACAGAGGCTTTATACAACCTTGGGAAACCATGTATCTGATGATTTCTGGTCTTTGTAGACCACCAGAAGAAGCATTTGAGATAGCCCAGCAAGCTTCTTTCTTGATCTTATATTCAGCCGTCTCCAACAACTTAATTAGAGGTGGAATCAAGTTAGCATCTACGACTGCTTGGATTTGTTCAGTATTACCAGCAGTAATGTTGGAGATTGTCCAACAGGCTTCTTTTCTGATCGACTCCTTAGGAGAAGATAATAGGTTTCTTAGGGCAGATAAGACACCACAATTAATAACTACTTGTGTGTGCAAATCGTTACCAGTAACTATGTTACCAACAGCTCTCAATGCAGGTGTTTGAACCAAAGTAGATTGGTGGGACAATAGTTCGACCAATCTCTTTGGAATTCTAGCATCGATAACAGCTTGAATAGCTTCAGCAGGGCCATCAGATAAATATGAAATTGCCCAACAAGCATCTATTAGCGTTTCGTTGTCGAAAGAGTATATTAGTTTAGCCAAAGTTGGCAGAGCCTTTGAAACAATTGACCAATCCGGTTGTGGTTTCTTACCTCTGCATAAGTTTGACAGAGTCCAAGTTGCGGTTCTGATTAATGTAACCTTTTCAGAGTTGAAAAGACTTAGAATAGGTTCCATAGCACTGCATTGCAAGACGTAGTCTCTGTAACTGGTGGAGTCACCGGCAACGTTACCTAAAGCCCAGATAGCTTGTTCTTGCAATTCAACGGAGCCGGTATATAGAAGTTGAATAAACAATGGAACAGCACCTGCATCGACAACGACCTGAGTTTGCGCGGAAGTACCAGATGCAATGTTAGTCAAAGCCCAGGCGGCTTCCAATTGTAGCATTTCTGGTTGGTTTTCGTTCATGAAGTTGACCAAAGTTGGTACAACGCCAGATTGAATAACAATGTCAATCGGTGGGTTATGTTCTCTGGATAGGATTTGTCTAAACTTGACTGTAGCAGCCAGTTGTTCTTGCATGTCGCTGGAGTTAATTTGTTGAACCATTTGAGGCAACTCTTGTTGCAATTGACCATAGAATTGTTGGTCAGCTGCGGAGCTCTCCTCATCTTCTTCATCGGAGTCAACGGAATCAGTTGGTGGTACAAAGTTTCTTCTCTTAGCTAGTACTTCATCTCTCTTGGCCTTCCTCAATTCTACTTGCTGAGTGTCTCTACGACGACGTAACTCATCAGCAGAGAATCTACCTTTATTCTTAAAGTTGGTACGTCTGTACTCTGGGACAAACTTGTTAGATGTGCTGTCGTTGATACTTGGGTCCATGCTGCTTTCACTTGCTAGTATGTTGTCCAGAATATGTAATTGTTTGATGTTATTGTATATATATGAAATTACTGCCTTTTTAGACTGTTTCTAGTTCTCAGTAATGTTTTTGTCCTTCTTGCTTTTATGGCAGAATTTCCCAGTGGCCGTAACTTAGGAAGCGTTCCAAATGAGATAATGGTGAGTACAGGTCAGAATTTCAATTAACCTGAACTTATATATATGCCTAGCTTTACCTAAGCGTCTAAGAACCAATGCAAACCTTGGCAAGAACAAAACCATAAATTGGGGCCCCATCTTACAATTCTTTATCCTTCCCTCTGCGCTCACAAATTTTTTTTTTCTTCGTGGTTCTTTGACGTATATTATGATATCAATTTTTAAGCAGAATAAGCTGAGTGATGGGAGTCTTCCAACTCAGGAGGAGCTATTTTCAAACACAACTGGTAGTATTATAACTTTTTTTTTTAAAATTATATTGGTCTATATGTATTAGAGTAATTTTATATTATAGGCGGGAACTTAGTACACTTTAGTCATCGTTCAGTGTAAAGTAAATGAAAAAAAATCAAGACGAAAAGAATGAAGTTGGGAATTAAAATTAATGAAAAGATTAAAAATAAAAGAAGCGTAAAAGAAAAAAAATAAGCACAAGTAAATTATTCTATAAATATCAAAAAGCCAGTTCTGGAAGCGATTTCTTAGACAGGAAGAGGGCCAATAATGAAAAAAAAAATGAAGACTATGATCTTAAATCATTGAACAGAAGTCTAGCAATTAGAATTATATTCCCAAGCGTGAAACTCTGCAGCTCGTCTGTCTAACAACACAGGATCGTTTCTTCTAGTATTTTTCTAGCCATGACTAGAAAAACTTCCTAGAACGGTGGTGTATAGATCAACCATATCACAGGACGAGACTATAATGAGCTCTCAAAATTTCACAGCTACAGGAACAAAATCAATGTAGATAAAACACACACAACCCACATTGAAATAAAACAATTGATAGCTTCCATTCAATAACTTATATTGCCACAATAAAGCACCTCAGTTTATCTTTTCATTTGCTGATTCACAAGTTTTTCAATTATGTCTCCATGTATCAGCTTTGACCACTACTATTCTAAGAACTGTCTCCTCGTAGGCGAAATTAACAACAATGATGGGAAGGGTATAACATGATCAAATGGGTTAACATTGTTGTGAGAAAAACAAAACACACAGGACTGAGTAACGGAGGAATTATGATTTCATATTTGTCATTTTTTTGAGTGAGATTCGGAAGGGGGATACGGTAAATGTTTTCTGTCAATCAAGAAAAAACAATGTTCTTTGTTAATCGAAAGGAAAAGTGCAAAAAAGGGCGTCTATAGCAACATCAAAGCACCGGCGACAACAGCAGTACCTGTGGTCAAACCAAATAACTTCATGGAGTTCATTCTGTTACCGGAGGCGTCGTTTTCTGGGACCTTGATTTCGACTTCGGTAGTTGGTTTCTCATGATGGGTGTTGTTAAACTTACCGTACTTGTGAGTACCAGTAGACTTTGGCTTCTTGGAACCCTCGTGGTGGGTGTTGTTGAACTTACCGTACTTGTGAGTACCGGTAGACTTTGGCTTCTTGGAGCCCTCATGATGGGTGTTGTTGAACTTACCGTACTTGTGAGTACCAGTAGACTTTGGCTTCTTGGAACCCTCATGATGGGTGTTGTTGAACTTACCGTACTTGTGGGTACCAGTAGACTTTGGCTTCTTGGAACCCTCGTGATGGGTGTTGTTAAACTTACCGTACTTGTGGGTACCAGTAGACTTTGGCTTCTTAGAGCCCTCGTGGTGGGTGTTGTTAAACTTACCGTACTTGTGGGTCTTGTGGGTGGAAGTGTATGTCTTGGTAGCACCGTCACTGGTGTAAGTGATCTCGGTGGTGTATTGCCTGTCCTTGGCCAAAACAGACGAGATGGCCATAGCCGCAACCGTCACAGCTGAAAACTTCATTGTGTCACTAATACGTTCTGTCTTCGCTAGCACTTCTTAGGTCTGCCACCCCCCCGCCAGCTACAAGAAAAAACCTTCCCGCCTTATATACTGAAAAAATGTGCAAAAAGTTTTCCTTGGCTTCCACAAGGTGGGGGAAGCTCCCAGGGTCTCCCAAAGGTCTCCCAAAGGTCTCCCAGGGCCTTCCCAACAGCACAACCAGTTTTGAGCTGTTTTCCATCTGCCTTTCCTAATCGGGATACCCATCTCCCCAATCCCCGTTTACTCAGAAACCGCAGCACGCGCCTCGCTTCCATCCGTCATCCTGTACTGTTGTGTAAACAAGCAAGACCTTGAACAGAAAAATCTGATAGACCTCAGACACACCCGCACAAGAACACCGTCGCTGGATACATAAACAAGCCAAAAAATCCCGCCTTCTTTCCGTTGGGGCCCTGCTACTGTTTCTCTGGGAGATTCTTGCTCTTATACGAAACTCCGCTTATCTCTTCGCTTATCTCTTCGTGTGCTTACCGGGTAACCCTCGGAATCTTGAAAATCGCGCGGGCCCGTTTCTCTCTGCCATACCTGCTTGCTCTGACGCACTATTGTGCTGCAGTTATGATCAACGAAGGAATAAGAGAAAAGCAAAATGACGTAATCAAGTTTCTTAGCACATTGGAAGCGCGTTAAGCGTGATGTGGCACATGTATATTCAAGTCGTTAATTATGCATTCCCTAGCGCAGTATATACGTCTCTCCCCCCCCTCTCTCTATATATACATACACAGCTATAAATATTTTATGCACATACATCACACCAGGTGGGCTGTCGCGGAGATGGGCCGCGAGCGGCCCTCCCGCTCCAGCGGTGGGACGTTCTTCTCCACCGCTTTGGCGAGCGGCACGGCGCCCATGAGGCCCTTGCTCTCGGCCAGCTTCGAGCTGCGCAGGTACAGCGGGTCCTCCTGGTAGTACTCGTCAACTATCGGGTGCAGCAGTATCGTCTGCTTGCGTATCGTCAGCACGCTGTTCGTGGGCACCGCAGTCCAGTCCCCGCGCTCGAAGGTGAGCGGCTCAGAGGCGACCATGATCACGTCCTGGTTCCGGTCCAGACGCTCCATGCGGTACTCGCCAGGGCTGGTCTCTATGAACCGCGAACCACTGCTGAAATGCAGCGAGGCCGCCTCGTCTGTCCGAGACGTGATGTATCGCGACACCACAACAGTAGACCCATCCGTCACCGCAAAGTTCAGCAAAGAGGGCTCACTGTCCAGCTCGCCATCAAGACGGCTATCCTTTCGAAGGGCTAGGGTCCAGTCCTTGATATACTCTATAGTCTTCAGCAAAGCACTCCGCAGGGCCTCATGCCCAAAATCCCCGTCCCGTTTGCGAGGATCGTGGCCGAGCTTGTGCAATGTGTCCAGAAACAGTGCAAATGCACATTCAGAATCCGTACCACCTTGTAAAAAGTTCAAATACTCGTCGTCTATGTGATTTAGCAAAACTCTCTTGATCCTCTTGAAATTCGAAATCCCTCCGTTGTGCATAAAACATAAACTATGGTACGTGAATGGATGACAGTTCGTCTCCGAAAGTACACCATACGTAGACGCCCTCACATGCGCAAATACAAGACTAGACTTCGTCTTCTCAGCTAATGTCTCCAGGTTTTGGTTGTTCCATGCAGGTGTAATTGCTTTGAACAAGCATGGGCCGTCCTCTTCCAACTCCTTGTCTAGTGGGTAATAAGCTACACCAAACCCATCACCGTTGATCGGTCTCCTCCTATCTAACCGTAGCCGGCTGTCAAATGACTGGTTTATAATAGAATGCGCTGGCCTCGTCAATAGATGTGAAAGTCTGATCGGCTCTTTGCCCTTAAATATCAGGAACCTACACATTTTTTTTCTGCAGAGATAATAAAACTTGCAACTGGTTTATGCAACTTATGGTATTGCTGATAAAACCTGTAAAATATCCTTACTCGAGAAGAAAGGGAAATCTGTCCAGCTTATATATTCACTATTACTAACATTATTGTTTGCATTTTAAGCATTTCTTTACTTTTTTTCACAAAATGACAAATCCACCTCATCGCAAGTCCTAGCCCCTTCAAAAAACCATGGTCCTACGGAGCCATCATAGCTAGGGTCCCTTATTTCGCTGATTTCTCAGTTTTTTGTGATTTCCGAGAAAATGCCACAGATTCCCATTGCAGGAAGTCAGCTGCACTGGCTCGTACAGGAATATATGACTCATTGGTTGTTAATAGTTGAAAGTTCACATTAAACTTAATGCCAAATTGTATAGCAGCTCTTAAGAATATTAGATAACTTTGGGAAATTATACTCTAAAACTGTGTATATACTTGTATATACTAAAAATAATCATAAGTAATTCGAAATTGGTGCACTCATTTCACCAGTGTCTTAGTCTTTTGAAGAACCGGGATATCATGTAGATGGTACAACCGAAAAAACGGATCACAGCAGACAATGCAACTAACCACAGGATAATGGCAAAATATATAGATGCTTTGTTGGATAGTAGTGGTCTGGGTTGTATCTGTTCCGTGTGCTGCTTATTCATAGTCTTTAATGTTAAATAATCACCAATACCACCGGTTTCCAATACTACGGCACAGATGGCAAAATTGGTCATGACCCAGAAGATGATGACCAAAGAACGAACATTGGCATAGTAACCAGTTTTCTTCTCCTCAGGTGATAGCTCTGGCTTGGAGTCCTCTTCATTGGGTTGTTCATATAGCATTTTTTTATATTTCTCGTAGTTAGCCTCAATTTCTGCACTAGAGACCAGAATCTCCATTTTGAATGTACCATCTTCTTTACTTGTAATCTTGCCCAATGGCTTAGATGCAGATCCTTTAGTACCCCATGAAAGATCGTGAACATTACAGAATGCATAAATGTTCAAAACATTAACATAAGAGGGACTCAACAGTAGGTATTGTACGAAACTGGTCAACATATGCCATGGCTGTAGGTAAATGACAGAACTTGCAATGTAGAGACAAACAGTAGATCCCAAAGATATGACCATATCTCTGAATGTTTCCTGGGTAAACAATCCATGGAAAGTGATGTGATCCTCCTTTAGCAGGTTCTCAAATGATTTCACACTCATGAAAACACTGCAGAACATCATATATATCATCAAAACTGCAAAAAAGATAAAAGTAACCACATAATACAACTCTGTACTTTTTGGTTTGTTACCAAGTGATAGGATAAATGTTGATAATAAACAAACACCATATAACCATAGAAAGACAACTGATAAAACACCAAAAACTGATTTATATGTGGTTGCGATTGATAACGTCAGAATTCTGAAGACCAAAAAATAAGAACTTAATGAGAACCATGATAGGAGGGTATTAAAAAACAAGTAAAGGAATTCAATCATTAGGAAACATTTTCTAAAAATATTGTGTCCACTGGTCCAAATTCTGTAGAAATGACAAAAAGAGTAAACACTAGCAAAAAATGAACCGTTTAGCCAACGCCTTCTCTGGAGAATAAATTCCGGAACTCTATCAGGAACGTCAGTAGTTGCGTGAGAGCTTCTACTATATTTCAAAATCCAATTCGCATTTTTCTTCATAACAACTTCAAAACATAAAATACGATCCTCTGCCAGATACATATTCGATGAAAAGAAATGAAATTTCTCCTCATGCTCCATACTCTCACCATAGAAATACTTCTGCAACGGCAGTCCTTGGACAGCTTCGAGCCTGTAAGCTGAAAAAGCACCGGGCAAAACAGTAATGAAACCAAAATTAGATTCTGTCGTTTTGTCTAGAATATTAGACATTTTGTACTCGAAGTTTTGGGATGCAATCAATGGGTTGATTAAATTTGAGTAGTTTTTGCCCAAATCTGTTCTGATTTCACCACATGCCCCACCAACTTGAGGATTCCTAAACTCTCTCCATAATTCATAAATAGAATCTTTCCCAGGCATTGTACCCGCATCTAATAAAGTTACAATATTTGGTCTCAAAAGTTCGGCAAAACCTTCAAAAGCCCATCTGTGAGAGTTAATTTTTTTCTGATTTTGTTCTTTTAAACAAAAAAGCATTTGAATAGGTACTGTACTTTGGTCACATCTTAACTCGACGTTATCATCTGTAACATCTACGACATTCATCATAGTTGTGTGTTCGTAAACGTGAGTAACAACTTTTTTACCATTGATTTCATCCTTAGCAAACCCATCTTGATAACAACCCAAAGAACTTAACAATGCTAACGACTTTTCATTTATTTTAGCTCTACCATCTGATACAATACAAACGACAATTTTTTTCCAGGCATCTGGACCCCATGTACTAGATCTGGTCTTCTTCACCATATGCTTAATATTATCCATTACACCTTTGAGCGTTCTACCTAATAAAATGTGATCCTCATTGTACATTGTAATGACGATCAATAATTCTGTAGACCTCGGATTTAAGTATCTCAGTTGTCTTACAGTGAAGTTCTGTTGTGCTAATACATTAGGCTCACATGTAACAGCTTGATATCTCATAAATTTGAATTCATTAGACAAATCATTGTTTTTATCTATCCCGCTTTGATACTGATTTAGTAACGATCTACTAATAGGAGAATCAAAAACAAAATTACCTTTCCAAAGTTTGAACTTTCTAACTTGAGTACCAGCACGTTTTAAAGAGCGTTTCTTAAAGCTCTCCTCCTGATTGATCAACATATCACGAGAACCCATCGATGAAGTGAAAGAAGTGTTAAGGGATTTAATTTTATCGATAGTATTTGTGTCGAGATCTGCCAAGTCCTCATGTGCATATCCACTAATAACACTCCCACTGCTTAAATCACCATCTTCACCATCACCATAACTATATTCACCCTCGGCTTCGGGTAGTTCTCTATTGGAAGTAACGGCGTCATATTTTTTATTCTTCATATAATCCACTGAGAGAAGCTCTCTTCCAGATCTATGCCCGTATCCATACTGATCTTCATCCACTTCATAAGGATCAATCATTTCACCATTCTTACCCAAGTATGAATTGATTTGATAATCATCACCATTTGGATCCACATAACTGTTTTCAATATCACCATTCGGTACTTCACCGCCATAATAAGGATGTGTTGCGTTTTGTTCGTAATTATTGTAGTTATTGTTATAGCCATAATGGTTGTTAAATGATGGCTCGTTTCCCACAGGATTATTTAGAATTGGTCTTGTATCCTCTGAGTTCGATATTATACTTGGTGTATCCGATATAACAGGAGTTACACCCGACTGTGTATTTAGGTAGCTACTGTTTACCCTATCTCCGTTATTTATATCATCTTCAGTTCTAATTATGTTATTATTATAGTAATAATCCTCTTCATTGAAATAGTGTGTGGTGGAATTGCCTGTCTGACTAGCCAGTATGGAGCTGCTGGTTGTACCGTGTATAAGTTCGGGAGTGTTTTGTATAATATTAATGGATGGACCATTTGTGGTAGGTGTCACAAGACTATGTTCCTGATTGTGATCAGTGAAACTGTTGTTTCTATAATGCAAATCAGTGTTGACAAAAACATCTGTGTACTCTTGTGGAGGAGGAGCCGGACGACCTCTAGAGTTCGTATTGACAAAATTACGGTACATGGGGTTAGAATGCATAGTACCGACATTCCCATAACCATCGTTGGCCACACCTTGTGCTACCTCATGCATCTCATAGCTCTGGGCCTCTTCTTCGGGTATAGAATCGCTCACATATGGGTGTCGACTTTGCCTGTTGCTATTGTAATTGCTATTGTTATTATTGTAGTTACCACTATTACCATTTCCTTGGCCAGAATAGCCATTGTAACCATAACTTCCACCTGAACCGTACTGATAACTCATCGTGTAATGCGTTTACTGCCCTAGTATAGTTTCTCCCAGGACTCAGAAGCTATCTATACCTCAATGAAATAATCTCTTTCAAGTTATATAGACGACTCACAAAACAAAGTATTCCAATAATCAAATTCATAATACGACTATTAAAATTTTTTATTTTTGAAATTAATGCTATACCCATCGCTAGTTTCTATATATAGCACCAACTGCGTGAAGATGAGATAGCAAAATACCGGGCTGGGTTTGAACAAGCAGCTGTCGCGGGTTTACTTTGGCGAACACCAAAGTCTTCAGTCAACCAGTGTCTTGATCCACAGACAGTTGCGCAGCAATACCTAGAAACTACACACACACACACAAACTCGTTTTTCAAAATTGAAATCTGCTATGATTTTGGTGTTCCGTCCGTCTGTCCTTGGAAAACCAGCCCTCTCATTGTTCTGCGAGAGTTTCTTCGAAAAGGGCACAGCAATCCTCATCTTCACAGACACTCTCTTTACTTCCTCTCTTTAGAGAATTTTCCCTTTTGGGAAACCCAATTGCTTTTCTAGATGTACTGTGAGATTGTCGCTGTACTACTCCCCCACCGCAGCTTCTGTGGGCAATCACGTCATTTCCTCAAGGAGACACTGAAACGGCCGTACAAGGTTGTAAGTAAAACAGAGAAATTACAAAGATGGCTTGGTTTTACGTTTATGGTGATATTAGCATGTGATCCAGATGATTACATATGATTCAAATATAAGTTCACAACGTTGATCCTATATTGGTATTTCCAAGTTCTGTTCACAGTGAGAGCAAGCGCATGTAGTATGGGTGGTCACTTATCTGGGCCAGCATGTCTGGCGATTGATGTAGTTGATCTCTTGCTAATTCATTGTTGAGGATTGCCAGGCGATTCTTGGCTTGGTTGAATATATAGTTCCTCTTCAATTTATCTACGATGCATTCCTCTAAACCACAGGGTCTCTCAGCAATCTTCATGGCATTAGTCAGGAAAGTCCTAGCGTTCTTCTGTAATATCTCAATGGTTCTTGTCTCTGAAGGATTACGAATACTCATTAGGAATGCGCGCAGAAGATCGTTATCTGAGGCATTGATGATAATATCGCATTGACGGAACACTATATTGCTCAATTGGTCGCTGAGCCCTCTTATTTTGCCAGAAATTACATCACCTCTTCTTTCATTTAGTTGTTTGCTGATAGTCTGGTATATCTTACTCAACATCGATGAGAAAAACCATTGTTCTTCAACATTGGCTGGTGTAATTTGTTGGCCATCATCAAGAGTAGATAATATAGTCTCAATTAAGTCTGCCTTCACAGAAAGTATTTTTATATCAATCTCTTGATCATTGTATTGACCAAACGGTAATTCAAATTCTTCCAGATATTTCGTCAGCGACTCTTTCTGGGTGTTGCCTTCCAGCAACATTAACTGACCGTATATGGAAAACTTGCTCAAGTTAATATCGAGAGAATCAACAATTTGCTGGTCTTGACCATCCAGTAGAGGCTCTTCCAGTTGTGCTTGAAATCTCTTGAGTGCATCCACAAAGAAAAATATTTGGGAGTCATTGAAAAGAGCATTCTTTCCATTGTACTTGCTCTCCACAATTAATGCAGTGATTGCTTCAATCAATTTGTATGCTATAGTATAGGTTTCAATAAGTGTATCAGGTGTAATTTGGTCAGACACTTCCATTAAACTAGTCTCTTGTTGATCACTGTCTTGCATATGCTTTACCCCGGTGCCATCATTTGAAGCTTGTTGGTCCTGCAAGGTATCCTTTTGAAAACCTTTCTCGTCTAGACCATTGTTCAATTCAGCATCAGTACTCTGTTGAATCTCTGACCACTCTTTTAAACTAGTGATAATATCATCCACTAACTCACGAAAACATGGATAGAATTTTTCTTGGAATAAAGTCAATACCTGTGCTCCATCAAGTTCCCAACCTATACCAGGGTTTACACCATTTATACCTTCAATAAGTAACAGATAACATGTTAATAGATTAAACTTTAGATCCCAAACGCTATTATCGCTTGTACATTCCTGCAACACTGACTCAAACTTCTGTGTTATTTCAGGAAGGGTAAATATGATCTGATCCAGCCCAACCAATTCTTCGAGATTGTTAATGTAGTTCAGGATGTTAATGTATCCATTAGCTGCAACATATTCTGTATAGACCACCAGATACAATCTAACCTGGTTGTACAATATGTTGTATCGATTCGCTTGAGATGCCTCATTGGTGCAGTGCAAGGCTTTAGTATACAGTTCTGAAGCCTGTATATAGAATCTTAACGTTTTCTTGATGTCTGACAATATCCATCTTTCTGCCTGTTCTTCCAGGTTTGTAGCTTCCAAGTAGAAATCCTCCTGTGTTACCAAAACGGGCTCTTTGCTCTGCTTCTTCTTTGGGATTCTTCTTCTTCCTGCACTTGACATTTTTATTAAAAATAGAGTGGTTCGGTAGTTACTGTCACTTCGATGATATCTCAATTGAATTGGTCAAGTATACCAGAAAACAAGTAAGAGACAGTTCCGCTAATATAGGTCAACAGTTGTCTAACACTTTATTACTGTAGAAAGAAAATGATGGGACTTACCAATGTATAGTTCTGAAGTTTCACACAGCACTAAGAACGAATTTAGCTCATGTGCATTTGTCGTTTTCGAAACTAGTAGCGATTATGTAGTTGAAATGTGAGTAGGTCACATGCCATCATTAAGCTACGTAACAGAGCTGAAATATGGTCTTTCCCAAGTGTCAAATAACTCTAGAGAGCATGTCACGTACCGGCAAGCAACCTATAATCATCTTAACCCCGTCACTAGGTCAAAAAGTTAACAATCGGTAAGGCCACAGAGTCAAACAAACCATACCTTGAACTCCCTCCCCTTCATCAATCATATCCAAACGTCATTATGACCACAACTCTCACCCCCCGCTACCCTCCAAACCTAAGATATAGGGCACCTAACAATTGTCACTATGTTTGAATTTGAAAGAGATAGATGAAAATGACGTCTTCACTCAATAAATTATAGCACCCTTACTCCGTTCCTCTCCCCTACAGACTCCCCTCTGTGGCCCCATTGTTCTTAGAATAGTTCATCTGCGTTTTGTACGTGTCAATCTGTGTGGGCGGATGAGCACGTATTAATATTTCCTTATTACCACGCTTTTCCCGTACAACGGGGAAGCTTCCATTTCAATAATGCGTACCTGCAAGGGAATTCCATGCATCGTCTTGTTTTTCTGCGGTGTATTCTCAGCGGGGCACCCTTAAAAAACTTAATTTAAAGAACAGTGATAATAATTGGAATTTAAAATTAGTCCTTTCTGAAATATTATGGATATGGGGCTATAGTATGCGCGGGTGAATGGTATTTCCACCATGGGTATTGTTGTATCATGCACAGAGAATATTCACCAAAAGCAATATGTGGAGTAGTGGGGCAGTAGTGAATTTTCTGTTTTAGTAGGAAGGCTGATACAATTTAAGGAAAATTATTTAGTTATAAAACAAATGTATGAATCCTTGGGTAAATTATAATTTCATTCCCTTGGAAAACAATAAACATATCTAAACCTTTGCTGAAAAGTATCTTTTCAAAGAAGAAAAAATATTAATAGTTCATCCCTTGAAAAAAAAAATAATTATCAGTGCGCTCACAATAATACATTTTGAATTTTGACTGGCTTTTCTTTTAGAACGGTGACGCAAAATTTGAAATAGACGGTTCTAGAACAAGTATATTTGACAAATAACTACATCAATTTAACTGCTTAGTTGCTTTATTCAAGATCCCTAAATCTGTTATATGGTTTTGAGATCGAAAATAGTAAAGATACGGCTGGTACCATAATAACGGTTTGAATATAACCGGTGATAGCAATTAGTGACATTGTACATCCTTACATTTGATTGCTAACCTCCCTAACAAATTTAGTTCTGCTATCAATTTAACCTAGATCAATCCTTAAATTAATTACACGGCAACATGTTTTTCCCTGGCTATTTCCCTGTGAAATATCAAAACCCAGGTATAAAAAAGGCCCAACATTTTGATTCAAAGAAGAAATCTCATCATCACAAACATCATCATACCGATAAACAATCATTGGAAGTTGAATCGAGTGAACATATTTCCAAGACGAATCATTCACAAGAGTTTGGTTATCACAGCGCTGAAGATTACGCAAAAATATTAGGTGAAGGTCAGGCAGCACAAGCATACGTTAACGAATCAGACAACATGCAATCTAACACACATCACAACATGCAATCAGGATCCCATCACGACCATGATGTCCATATGGGTAGGGCTGGTATTCCTGGTTGCGGAACAGCTTCTCACTTAGACTACCCACACACAGGCCATGGTCAACACTATGACCACCACAAGGTGGGTATGCTTCCTAATGAATGCCCAGGGAAGGATCTATTGCATATGTCTCCTAACAAAGTAGGTATTCCTGGTTGCGGAACAGCAGGCGGGTTTACCGGAGAAAATATTAGTGCAAGAATGAACTCGAAGAATGTTCCTATGAATGCACAAGACACTACAGATCCTGAATTTGGTCCTCAGAGCAGAAACATCCCAGGTGCAGGACGTATGGATACCGGTATTGTTGGAGGATCTATGGCAACTGCAGGTGCTAATACTGCTGGGGGTCAATTTGATGACGCTAAGATGAATTCCAGAAATGTCCCTATGGGCGGCATGGATACCACTGACAGAGCATTTGGTGGTCAAGAAACTGCCAATGAGATTCCAGGCGCTGGTCGCATGGGTAACAATGGCAATGGTGGTATGTCGTCCAACTCTGGCTATAATGCTGGTAATGTAGAGCCTAATGTTATGTTGAATTCTACTCATCCAAAATTGGAAACAGGTTCCGGTGCCGAATATGAAACTACAGGTAAAGATAGAAAAATTTCTGTAGGATCCTTCGAAGATAGGCATGACAACTCTCATGCTTATGAAACGGTAGAGGGTATCACTGTTGGTCATCCAGTGAGTGCTATGCCTCCACAGCAGCAATATAATTATATTAGGGCTGAATCCACACCCAGATCTCATCAACATCATCATGGGGAACATAAGACTGCTGAAGAAAAGAAACCTGGTTTTGTCAAAAAGGTAGAACAGACTTTACATATCGGAAGTGAAAAATGATTTATTAGCTGTTTATGAATCGTTTCAAATTTTTAGTATTATGTTATGTTTTTAATTTTACAGATAAGTATAAGTAATATAATATTTGTGTAGCTGCGGTATAATTCAAATGCCTTTTAATTATTTGAATCGGTCATTGCAATACATTTATTTTGATTAGTGGATGCAAATGAGAAAAATACCATGATATCAGAATATAAGTAGAAGTAATGTAATCAGCTAGTAATCATTTAATCTCTGACGGCACTATGATTACACAGTACTCAAGTTGCCATCTTACCAATTACTGAATTATAGTTTTATGTATCGCTACCAATCTCAAAAAGTTTTTAATGCAAGTACTCAGCATTTGATACAAATTTAAAGTAAACTACACTATGCAAACCAGTGAATTACTATCTTATAATTTTCATTCGTGTAGAAGTTTAAGTGATGATTACTGATAAGATGACTATTAAAATCATGATAGGCTATGTTCAAGAAACAAAAATAGACGTAATAATTATTATTCTATATACAGTTACCTTAATTGATAGAACATATTTTATTTAATATTACAACAAGGAAAGATTAGGAGTTGATCTTTCCTAATATGACAGGATCAGAATATTCAGTGATTATTCAATGCAGTTATTAGTTTCTTCATATAATTGTTTATATGGCCAACCAAAGTGGAATAATGTAATTCTATATTATCAATTTCATTATTAAATTGTATTTGGATGTCATTTAGTTCGCTTTGAAGTATCTTTATCTTTTTTTCTGTAATTTCATTCTCTATATATACTTCCGCCTCTTGCATTTTATTGTGGATAATGTTATTATACTTTCCTTCCAACTCCTGTATTAGCTTTTTATTTTCCAAAGTTTCCCTATAATGTTCCTCATTTATTCTTTGATATTCTGTTTCTGCCACATTTAATTGTTCCTTCAAAACATCATATTTATATATTACATTCGATTCGAGCAGATTCTTTAAGCGTGTCCTCTTCTCTGTAAGTGGTCCCTTAATTCCTTCTATATTCAATTCTGCCCTGTGTGACTCCTGCAAGTCCGTTGATAGTAAACGTAGTATATCATAAATATGTTCAATGGCTTTCTCAAGTGTATCAACAGTGACCTTCAAATTAGATACATTACCTTCTAATTTTGACACGTACCCAATCTGTTTCTTCTTCTCCTCTGTTAATCTGTCAATAGAGTTATTTAAAGAGTTCTGTAGATCTTGGTCATCATCATTATAATTCATAAGGCGTTCTTTTTTGGATTCCAATTCTATTAGTGTGAAACTATTCTTTTCTAGTTCCCGAAGGAGTTCCTGCTTTTTCATCTTGTAATTATTGTAATCAATGGATAGCTTTTCCTGAAGTATTGTAAGCTTTTTAAGGTTAGTTTCCAGAACTTTGTTTTTTTGTAGTAGATCTTCTAATTCACCTGGAGTTTTCTCATCATCATCCTCAATTGCTGTTAATTGTGCTTTCAAATAATTGAAATCGTCAAATTTCGATTTTAACTCGTCTAGCATTTCTTCCATTTGTATTATGAACTGATTACAATCAAACATCCTCTCCTCCCTAAATCTTGCATAGTTTACAACTGCACTCAAAAGCCTTCTAGTTCGATAAGCCTCTGGCTTATAGAGATCCACGATGTTAAAATCATTGATGCCAACGTTCTCAAAGAATTTGTAACATATTTTATTTAATGTCAACATCTGTAAAGTCTCTCTGTAAGGCCCATCAAACATATCCACCGACGTGGACTCGTCATTTCCTTCTGTATTTTGTCGAGAAGAGAGCTGTTCTGCTAGGACTTGCTCTGGAGATATTCCCATAAAGTTTTCGATAATCTGTTTGTATAGAGTAATCACATATTGAGAGGTGGGCCTAGCAATGTGCTCTTCAGTAGCCATTGCAAAATCACAGCTCTGTAAGCATATCACCAGCTCTTCTAAGTCTAGAAGGGGAAATATATCTTGCGTAGGAGTTGCCATTAGAATTGCTCCAGATTGCCGTTCTTGTATTTGCTCCTTATCCTACTTCAAAAATCAAAATCAGTCTAATCTCTTCTATAAGTACTCTGAATGAGCACTAACACAATGGCTTTATTTTGAACCGACTGATTGTTATCTGTTGTGGCACACTGTTTCTGATCTATTTACGCATTGATTACTACTATATTGTATATAGTGATGCTTTGATGAGCATGCTATTGTTTTGATTTTTCAGATTGTTTTTCGTCTTTTGGCGTTATTACGCGACTGGTCACATGGGCCAAATAATATAATAGAATCACCAGCAAAGGAGCTGATTTTGAGATGATATTGACATGATCTTGTAGAAGCTATAAATACTATATTATTGTATTTAAGTTTTCATTAAATAAAGAATAGCGACTGGTATGCAAATGTTTTTCGCTACTTAGAAAGTAATATTACAAATACTGCTGTGGATACTGTGATTTGCTAAAAATCTGGGCTCGGTATATTTAGCATTGCAAAATCCTATTAAGCTTTATTTCATGGTTCCAATCGTTCTTGCCCGTTGTTGCTTCCTATTTTTTGCTATTTTTGAGATTAGTGAGGCCATTTGAGTTTTCCTGCTACTCTTGAGGCTTGATTTTAGCTTCGTTATGTGCGTTGATGAACAAATATCTATGGAACCAGGTGCTATATCGACCACATAATCCAATGGATTGATATTGACTGACAGATGTGGTTTGTATATGTTGCCGTTCATGAACGGTATGTTTTGCTCTTCTCTTTTTAATAAGTTTAAAGAATAGTATGGGGTGTTTAGTCCATCAGTGTCTAAATATTTTGTTGCATCTGCCGACAAATATTCCTGGCAATACAGGCTATGTTCCAGTTTGTTCTTGTCTAGTTGAGCATGTAATAGATCATCTACACCGATATATTGACCATAAATCGCATTACTGTCTCTTACTATTTCCAATCTGAACATATCACCAACACCATCCATTAACATTCTGACCTTTGTTCTGTAAGTTAACTGTTGAAGCTTCGTAGTTGTTAATTTTTTCATGTTATCAACAAGTAAATCAAGTATTTGTAAAAGCGAGGGGGTTTGAGAAATGGTAGTAATCACTCCCAATATATTTCGTATAACTCTGTCGATAGTGTACAACTTGTATGCCTTGTTTTCAAAGTTTATTCTCAAGCTTTCTTCAAACCACTGATGATCCAAATTTCCACTTAGGAATTTCTTCGATGTAGTTTTGATCCATTCGTATCCATCATCCTGACCTAGTTCCAACCCATTATCGCTAAGTTGCATCGGAAGTAATTTGAGAGACTTAGCAAGTAGGGACGGTCTTCTTTTTTTTGTCCGCAAGTCCTTCAATATGGTTGTCTCAGCAATTTTAACGTCATTATAACGTTCATAGAGTGTTTGAATGTAATGAAAGAGACTCATAATATTAATATCACAAAATATATTAATATTTTGTCGGTTCGAGAATTCTTTTTTGAGTTCTGTATCATTACTAAACCACCTTCCAAGCCCCTTTTCTTCTAAAATCCCTTTCATAAACATTGCCTCAACGTCATCTTCACTTATTTGCGAATTTGATGAGATTGCAGGGTTGTGGCAAAACTGGAAATCTAAATGCTTTGTAAAAGAAGACTCCTCAAACAATAAATCAAAAAATGCTTCAAAAGTTTGACAGTAGAGATTCTTTTGGGATTCACTAGTCGATGAATTAGATCTTAATCCACATAAAATGATGTCCTTTACATCATAAAGAACTGATTTATCAAAAAATTCATACTTATATTCATAATTATCATAGTGCTCCTTTAATAGTTTGTCCTGTTTTTCAGATTTGTACTCCAAGAGCAGTTGTTTGTCGTTTAGAAAGCGCTTCTCTGCATTTTTAAATGGTAACCCTAAGTGATCTAGAGACTTATAGTATGCTTTTTGTTCAACTTCTCTCCATGCTTTATTCCATTCATTCTTTGCAGAATTCCATTGTTGATATTTTTCCTTTGCTGTTTTAAGTATAGTAGGTACAACTTTCTCAGGATTCGTTTTAATTGCATCAATGAGAATGTTTCCATGTTCAATTCCATAGAGTCTTCTTATTACTTTCTCAGTAATGCTATTTAACGATATCATTGGTTCCTTTGGAGATGATACTCTGTTTCTACGTCTTCCGTCGTCCTTTGAAAGCTGAAGACTTTTTTCGTATTCGGTAAACTTAACTATTAAATGTTCAACCGAAAGTAAGAAAAAATCATATTCATGGCGTTCCTCTTCTACCTTAAAGAGTGTCTCTTCATATTGATTCTTTTTATGTGCAATGAAGCCAACTTCTTCTGAAGCCCATACGGGATGGCCCACCCATTCATCATTAAGAACTTCATGACAAAGTCTATCTCTTCCGTGACATGAGGCTCGGGTTTCAAAGCCAGAAAGTCTTTTATAACTCGGACCAGATTCAGTAGAAAAATCTTCTATATCATCGAAATCATTGGATTTCAAAGTTGGTTTCATTCTTTGGTGAATATCTTTGTATTCACTCATTATATTTCCAAAAGCTGTTTTGAGTCCATTGTGGGAACCAAAAAAAATATATGCTCTTTTAGTGAAAGTGTTTAAGTCGATTAAGCTTTGTGCAAATAAATTCATTAATTTCAAGAATTCTGGATATATTGATTCGTCATAGACCAAGTTCCGGAAGTAAATGAGAAATTCAGCCATGTTAGTCGGCCTATCTATTGGCGTGTAAAATGTATCTTTTGAGCTAAGCATTGAAAACTTAGCGCAACGATTATCTGTATTTTGCGATAGAGTTGACCGTATGCTTGATATTTGCTCTTCATTTTTTTCAGTACTTTGTCTTGGATCTATGACCCCTGTTGGTATTAACGCCAGTAATTTCTCTAGTACCTTAGGCTCATCCTTTAATGCAATTGATAATTTGGAGATTTTTTCATCGCGAGATAAATCGGAATATAGCACTCGCTCAATGTATGTTATCTGTTTATTTTCCAGAATTCCACATAATTCATCAACAATGAGATCTACATTTAAATTTTGTCCACAAGTTCGTGTAGTATATTCATTAGGGTCCTTTCCAAATATATCCCTAATAGTTGAAGATAAATGTGGGTATTGTTCATTAATACCTTTTATAACCCTTTCAATACTATTATCTGGACTTGATTCTCCATTGCTGAACTCATCTATATCGCTTCTAATAGCTGATATTAAGCTATTATAGTCTTCGTGGGAAAGATTTTTCTTTAAATCGTTATAACTCTTGACTACCGAATCTGTAACATTATTAAATTCCAAAGTGACCATCACAAATTAAGGAGGCAAAATGCTGAGAGATAATTCAATGAAGCAATGTTAGAGAAGATCTACAGATGAAGTGTCTTATTAGTCCGGAAAAAATCTCAACTATTTTACCGCAACCTGGTGTAGAAAACTATTAGACTTTTTGATTGTTCAAAGAAATTAGATGCTATAGGTAATATCCTGACTTCTAAAAGTGGGTCTAATATTTAATCAAATAAGGACAATAAGCACTTTGGACTAGGTATCCGATTCATAAATGAATATTTGTTGGCGAATCGGATGACATTTTCAATAGCAGAGCTAAGACTTCAAGAGAGACGACATTTAAAGCTGATCCAATGTTTCAAAAACTCCATTTATACGGTAATCTCACATGATTTCCATTTTTTCCTACAGCAGCGCCAATAACCTCCGAGATCATCAGAAATGTGTTGATTCATATATACCTATTACAGTTGTTATGATGCCATTAGATTATTATTTTAGTCCATCTTATGCATATTTTAGAAAGATATTTGAAGGTCAATTGCTCTATCGATTGGTTGTACAACTTGAAAATAAGACGGTATTCCTATTGTTGCCCGAAAAATGCATATTGATTTGGCCGTCGTATTTGAAACTCCAGTTATTTAGGGGAAAGGATATGAAAATTATTGAAGGTAGAATTAAAATAAAAATAAAAATAATGATTATTAAATACAATTATTGGTATCGTAATGAAATGAAATAAAAGGTAAACTCGAAATAAAGAAATATTAAAAATGGAAGGAAACTAAAAGGAAGGCCGAGGAATAGAAGTATTAGTAGTTGATAATCACCTAGATATCACAGCAAACAAAGGCCAGTATTGAAATAGGGTAAAGAAAGAACAAAATAAAATCAGTAGCTCCAGTAGCACAAATCATCATCCTAAACATCTCATCAAAGAATATAAGAGGGATTCTTGAATATGGAGCCTTTAGAACATTTACTGCTGAAATGTTCCTTAAGCAAGGAAGTTATCAATTGATGCAGTGTCAATAGATTTGTTCAAATATTAATGATCAACAGTAATAATTGATGCTTTTTGTTTCAGTCCCTCTTTAACAAGCATTAATTTGCTTTTAAAATTGCAATCTGTATGACCTGGAATCTCCCCAATTCTTAATAGTTCTACTAGAGGGTATGTCTCACTTTCATGATCTGGAGAAATATATGTGACTAATTTTCCACCATCTGATATAGCCAGTTTATGGTGGTCCTTAAAGTTAAATTGAAATGTTCCATCACTTAGTTCAAACATAACAAATTCTTTATATCTAGTATATCTCCTTAAGAACACATCGTCTTTGTGATATTCTTCCCTAACAAAATTTGAAACTCGACTTAAATTTGCTCTCATGTATTTGGCAAAGAAATCAACAACTTCCAAATGTCTACTTAGTTCTTTTGGTTTCTCATCTAGTAGATAATGGCTTGCAACCCATCCTTCCCTTTCATCATAAGTTATATACCAGAATTCATCTGCATCAGCAAGTCTTAAAACAGTGGATCCATTATTAAACAGTACACCAATGTCTTCAGTGGAAAGCTGATATGAGAAGCCATGCTTATTAGAATAGTCTACCCATTTAGTAACAACCATTGGGTTTTTTATCGATGGTAGTCTCGATTTTGGTAGTCCGCCCATTCTCTTTTGAGCTTCAGCCTCTAAGATACCATTCAATGTCAATTGACATTCACTAGCCAAAATACGCAATGATATGTCCGATTTGATTAGGTTTGTTGATGTAGGGATTAATTCTTTCCTTGCCATTGATTGCCTAGCCTTACGAATTCTAGCTTCTCTAGCAAGGTCATTCAATTTCCTTTGCGCTTCAAGATCAATAACTTCTTTGTATTTATTTTTAGTCCCTCCAGGGGATAAAGAGTGAGGTAAGATTGGTTGGAATTGCTCCTGTTGCTGGAATTTCTCCATATGAAATCTCTTAGATGCAGATGTTTGTACCGTGTCTGGATACCCATTATTTCCTATCGAATTACCAGCATTATTGTATTCCGTCATGTAAGAGTTACTACTGTACTTATGTGCAGGTGCAATATGAAGCTTATTTGTTGGCACTGTTCTTTCAGAAATATTTGCCACCATATGGTTTTGGTGAACACTTAAGAGACCAGAGGCCTCTAAGCAATTTTGAAAATTCATGAATGACTCTTGTGGAGTAATATGACTATAATCAGGTACTGTGGTCATCACACTATTTAATGTATAAGGTGGGAAGGTACCTCTAAACCAAACATAGTCCATGATCTCTTGTATAGATGGTCTTTCCATTGGGTTCAATGATAAAATGTCATCTATCAGGTATTTGGCATCTTGTGATATTTTTTTATCCTTTGGATAAGCAAAATTCCTTTGTTTAATTCTTTCATATATTGTGTTTACATCTTTGGCTTGGAATGGTGGTTTACCAATTAGTAGCGCGTATAGCATGACGCCGATAGACCATATATCAACTTCATAACTATGCCCCGAATGCTTTCCCATAAGAACTTCTGGTGCAATATAATTTGGTGTACCACATATGGTAAACTTTCTCTCGCGATCATTTGCCAGTACAGCAGCCAAACCGAAATCTCCTATTTTCAAGTTATAATGCTCATCGAAAAAGATATTTCCTAGTTTTAAGTCTCTGTGTATAACTCTGTTTGAATGCATATATTGGATACCTCCACATATCTGTGTCATGAAAAATCTAACCTCAGGCTCGGTGATAGTCTTCCTCTTTTTAATAAGTTCCATCAATGAACCATTTGGACAAATCTCAAGTAAAATATATACATTGACATTATCTTCAAAACAATCGATAAATTGCACTATATTGGTATGGCTCATGCTTTTATGTATCTGGATCTCAGATAGTAGTTTCTTTCTTGTCTTTTCCGATTTGATAGAAATTTTAGCAACAGTTTTAGCTGCAAATATTTTACCGCTATCGTCTTTTATTTGAAAACAACGTGCAAAACCACCTTCTCCAAGGAATTGGCCTCTATGATAATCTCTTCCACGAGTTTTGATTAAAGATGGTGGTGTCTTACAAAGGGAAGAGAGTTTCTCTTTTTTCCTTTTATGTTGTTGACCTTGCTGATCTATACGTTTATGGTGTTGATTTACCACATAGTTTTCTTTCCCTTCTTCATAATGATTATGTGATGCTGTTGGATTGGTTTTTACTGGAGTTCTAGCTATCCTGACATTTAGTTGTTTATCATCTACATTCTTTAATGGACCCATCATACTCGTTTAGGGTTGGGTTATTTTTGGTATTAGTTAATATTCAAAAGACAAAAATTAAAAAAAAAAATAAAGGAGCAAAATGTAAAAAAAATTAGGTCCTTCTGTCGTGATTGAAAAAATTGGTGGTATAATTTATTGTTCTCTTTAATTTTCTTATGGGTTGAATCTTTATTATTATGTTTAACTTAACTTATTACCATATAGAAATTTCAGAACAGAAAAAAAAAATATTCTATATTTTCCCTTTGCTCTATGATAGATTGAAATACTTCTTGATTTGAGTTTGCTTTCAGCCTAGAATTATATCTTAACAAATTTACAAGTTATCCGGAGATTAATTGTAAGCAAATATAATCAAAATTGGTGAAAATAAACTGATTTATCCACACAGAAAAATAATAAATGATGGTCAAACCTGAAAAAAAAAAGAATAGTCTTAAGAATTCTTGTTCCTATTTATATGCCAGAAAATTGTCGACTTCAAATGGTAATTGAAGGGCGTGTCTAAAAGAGATTGTAATACTTTGACTTTTTATGTTTTTGTGTCCTCAAAATTCTAAACTCTACTTTATACTTGTGGGTAATTATCGCTTATCAAGTACTAGTCAGTGTAAAGCAGATAGGGACAAACCTTGGGTAGTCTCTTGATCGGTCACAAAAAGCTTGGTTTGTAGTAAAACTTCTTTTGTGTCTATTTTCTAGCACTGGTATGCTTTTTTGATCTAAACCACAAAACTAACAGGAAGAAAAAATACAAAAAAAAAAAGCCTGCTTTCCTGTTATTTACAGATAGGTATAATCGGGTATTGTGGGAAAGGCCGGTGTATGTTCTTGTACTCTCTTGTAAAAGACAGTTTCTCTTCAGATTATTGTTTTTGAAAAGGATCGGCAGAATGCAACAAAAAAAAAAGATAGCACACAATCCTGGTTTATTGATCAATACACTTGCAAAGTAAAAGTATCTTGGTGCGGTTTGCAATGCCTATACCTGTAGTCTCAGAAGTGTATCACAATACTATTCTGGTTGTTTTTCAGTTATATAGAACTAAGGAAAGCTATAAAGCTATCTAAAGTTTTTTTTTTTTTTTTTTATTTTATTTTATTTTTT
>ERZ1036435.28-NODE-28-length-139974-cov-11.561739_pt1 | contig 139974 bp, 72 predicted proteins | sample MGYA00514223_ERZ1036435 | MGnify/ENA primary metagenome ERZ1036435 (study PRJEB33795, sample SAMN09464927) | human gut metagenome | host: Homo sapiens | place: USA: Stanford, California | collected 2016-08 | study: EMG produced TPA metagenomics assembly of the...
CCCCCACTCCCCTCCCCTGCAGCAATGGTGTATGGGAAAAGTATGGAATACCCTTACATAGACAGCGAGAGAAGTCGGAGAATGGGTGTTCCAATGTAGAAGAAGTAAGCAGGATTGCTGTGGAAACAACGCAGAAGAGCAGTCACCAACGGAATACCCTAAACGTGTTAATGGTAGGCTTGATCCACAAATATAGCATACTAAAAACTTACTAAGACACGTTTGTAGGAGTCACTGTTGAAGGAACCACAGCATCACGGATGTTTTTCAAAAGCAATAGATTTTCGGGCTGTCTCCTTCCATTCTCTAGCTTTCCTTCCAGAACAAGCAGGGGCAAGGGGGTGGGGAAATCAAAATCAAGATCAAAATCAAGATATATTCGAAACTCTGGAACCTTTTCTTCCGTCTCAAAACAGCCCACTCTTTTTCCGTGGGTTCCGTGCACAGACGATTAACTTTCAGATATTTTTATTCTTTATTCTCCAGACGTTGTGCGTGTTTCCTCTACAGGCTCTGCTAGAATCGTGCGCAAATTGTCTTTTCTTTCTCCCATCTTTTGGCTTTCTCTATTGCTAGCTTTTCGGCTATTAGCTATGCTTTTACCCTTATCATAATGTTTTCATGGGAGAACAATTTACTATATCACAGAGCATGACTTGGTGGTATAAATTTTACATAAGATTAGGAGCCGCCTTTTTCTTTTTATCCGAAGTCAATGATTTATCTCAGAATTTTTGAACAATCGAGATTTGTTGCAACAAAAGAAGTAAAAAATGGGATAAAAACAACATCGCTGATAGGAGCAAGTAGTGGCGGATAACCTTGATAACCACCACAAAAGTTTGTTTAGAAGCTCTGTAGAGTAAGACATGTTTCTTTGTAGACTACCTCCTAATACAGTACTAGGGTGCTTGCAGTGCTAATGTTAAGGGTACAAAAATACAGCATTGCAAAGAACTTCAATGAAAAACAAAAAGCAAGTACATACATCAGCAACATTGTTAGTAGCGTGCAAATAAAAAGGTTTCTTATAAAGACAAATAGAATCATACTTACACTTTTTTATAATTAAAATTAAGACAATATTAAAATGGTAAGAAAATGGAGCACCAATGCTGGCTTTTTGAGTTTTTTTTTGGTTTTTTGTTGCCTAGGTATGAATAGAAACTAAAACTTAAAATCATAAAACCGAAAACAAAATTAACAAGAGTTAAAAGTCGGGTGTCATCAAAAAGGGAGGCTGAAAATGTAGCGCTCCAAATATTAAACTGGAGTTAGTTTTTTTCTTATTTCCATTTAAGACTATGAATACTCAGGATTAAAGGGTTTTCAGCTATCTTCTGTATCATTTAATGTTCAATGATATGCATTTGCAGTTGTAGACAAAGGTCCTACTACATAGTATTGTTAGAAGTATTAAAACACAGGCATTTATTCTTATTTCAGTAAAACCGCCGGGAAATTCTTAACCTTCCTTACTGAGGAACTAAATAATCCTCCTATCTTATTCAGAAAGCCGAGGTAATTTGAGATTCTTGGGGAAAAAAAGGATCAATAGGATACTTTGGTACAACTTAGATAAGTGCATGTTGCACACAAGTGGTATATACTTTCCATTTTACACTAATTTGTCTTGGTGCAAACTAGAGATGACAAAAATTTAGCGGTTTCAACATCTAACATCTATCGCTACATACAAAAGATTTCGCTGTTGTCTGGATTGAATCGGAAGGGTTAGAATCATTTATGAGCTCTGTACAGAAGTTCTAAAGGGATTTAGGTTAGTGTCATTAGGACAAAATTCCCATCAAAGCAGCTAGAACAAGAATCACGAAGCCAACAGCAACGGATAAGGATTAAGGTTGAAGGTATTTATAATTACGTTAAATATGGCCATATATAGAAACTGAAACGAAATGTCTCGATTGACAATTAAAATGTTTAGATAATACAAAATGTTTTGGTTTACTGTAAAATCACGCAGAGACCCCGAAACTTATCTAATCAGCAGTTTTATGGGCGATAAGGCTTTCCATTGTATTACTAAAAAACACTGCAGACATTTCTCCCTCAAAATGTATTTTATGAAGGCAAATAAAATATGAAAAACAAGAGAAAATAATTACAGGATATGGATACCTATCCAACAATAAAACTAGCCTAAAGCCAGCAATTTCATACAAGTTGTTAAGGGGCATTTTGCGCTTTTGTTTTGTCTATATAGAATCGCAACATCCACCTCAACATTTGTAGCAGAAACTGACAAAATGATCTCAAGATTCAACCGCAATTTTTTTTATGAGTTGGTGTATTAAAAAATGGATTCAAGCAAAAATGCTAGAGAATCAAAAACCTATTGTCGAAAGGTACAATATTCTTTGACATCTCTAATTTGCCTTTCAAGGCTATTTTATTTGTTTTTATGTAGATTAAATCCGGGTTTTATCGAAAACCGTTGTGATTTGTTTGAAAAAGTACTAGTTTTGTAGTAAATGAATGTTACTTAGTCGCAACTTGTGAAAATTAATGATCAAGACCTGTTTGTCGATTACAGAATTGAACAAGTATTTATTTGGCACTTATAGCTTTCTCTACGTAGGAGACAAATCATACAAATCCATTGGTAACAGGCTTATGCACTTTGTGGAGTTCAATCAATCAAATGAGTATGATATCAGAGAATACTAAATAAATTAAACCATATCATAGGAATCGATCCGTATTACCATTTTGTCGCCCTTTGTCATTATTTACTATATGATTTACTATTCAAATCTCGTATTTTGAGGATATTATGAATCATACTGTATGTATTTTGTTTAAACAAAAATGGAGAATATGTTTTGCCGTTTCAGTTTATTTTTAACTTAACTAGTAAGAGCTCATATATGTAATTTGTCTATGGTCTAGAACAACGTATCTACATTCTAGACACAATACCAAAGTTGAATTTTTGAACATGCCGTATCGACACTTTTTTTGAGAAAAATCATCAAAGTCCGAGAAACTTTATCACATGCAACATATAACATACTTAAGGGAAGATTTTCCTGGCTTAGTAGAGGCCGTTTCTAAAAATAAAGCGAAAAATGGAGAACCAGATTATCTCAAACCATATTTGTATTGAGGTTAGGTATCCATTTTCTTCTACCGTGCACAATAAAACTTGTTGAATAGAAGAAAAAGTAACAAACTTCATTAACCACATCTTGTTTAAATCCTTAAGATTTCGTGCTGAAAAAAACATCAGTGTAGTGTGATCAAGGTTAATAAACAGCTCTATTATTGGCATACATTCGAAAACTAAACCAGCAAGAATTCAATGATCTATAGTTAGCACTAGGCATACAATAAAAAAAACCATTTTATGCGTAATTTAGGTGTTAGTGTCAAAGACATATTATATAAGCTACAATGCGTACTTTTTGTAGTCTCACCTCAATATGTAGTTGAAAAAAAGTCCTCTAAGGTAAGTATGAAATATCACATTACCTTATTGACATTACTAAACCAAAGGTCCTAACTAAGCTTAGTCAAATAGTTGTTCTGTAAAATACTGTAATGACAAAGGCAGAGGCTGATATTTGCACTCTAAACCGGCCTAATAGACCGCATTAAACACACAAATAGATAATTATCATTATTGTTACAAGAATCTGGAATCAACTGCTGTAAATTGTTCCTCGAAAGTTAAGGATAGATAGTATAAGATACCTATATGTGTATCTTCCTAGATTAAATGTCAATCACTAATTAATTCTGATATATATTTTCACTGTTTGCCTGAAAAGTTTAACCCTCAACGTCCCTTCTACCAGATTAAAAACATTTTTATGTTAGACATACATTTCGATGTACCCCCGGACCTTATATCCGTTAGCAATTTTCATTACAAGCCTCTTACTAACATTTATAATTACAAATTGATTTGTTTGCGTAGTAAACAAATATGTATTTTAGAATATTTCTTTATGTGGCTTACTACTATAAATCCGTGTAGAAGCGCATTTGACAGCCATTATGGAAACATTTGTTATTTTTTCACAAGACATTATGGCGGTTTCAACTGATTTAATTATTATTTAGTACATAGTATGATAACATGATAAGTACGAAATATTGCCTGATGATTTGGCTAGATCTATATCTTATTATGACTCTCAGAATTAAGAAGGCTTATGTCGTTGTCCTTCTTAAAATTTCCGCATTTATGCTTGAATCATGCAGTTTTAATTTTCGGCATATCCCGAGTTTATGACTGTTGGAATTTTGAAAATAAGTTCACAGAACAACAAAAGCACCTAACTGTTTGTTGAGGGACCGGTGTTTAATCCTAACAAAATATTTTCTGTTTTATTTAAGAATAAGCCCGACGTTAAAAAATAAGAGCTTTAATGTGTTAGTACTTGGATTGATTGTTGTGGTCAAGATTAAAATGACTAATTTCCCTCAACCCATATAATTAGTCTGTTCTATCAAGTCAGAACTCATAGCCATCAAACACTAAGGATATGTATATTGATTTTAAAGTGTGGGGCTTGCTTACGTCGTATAAGACCCTGCTTTCCACCCTCTCCTGAATTATGGATTATACGCTTTTTCATATTTAATTTTTGTATTGTGGAAACTGCGATTTTAACAACTGAAGCTGGTCTTCTGTGAAACCCAACAGTTGAGGGGATAAAGTACGCTACTCGAGAGGGTTATTTCGGTGTATGCACACAACTTGCGGCAAAAAATGTAACAGCAACGTAAATGAGATATGTACAGGTAGATAAACTAAAAGTAGAACTCTTTTCAGAATTTTGTCAATTTTGGAATTATACTGTTGACATAACAATATGGAAAGAAACATCGGTTAAGACAAATATGATCTCACTATTTCTTACCTTTTATTATACAAAATTGTATTTTGACAAAACATACTTCAAAGTCTGCAACATATGCTTTAGAATGTGATTTTATTCAATATGTCTTAATATAGTAACTTTTGTTGATTTTATTCCAACTGAACATTATTGCTCCGGTCTTCCTGTAATTGAAATCAGGACAGCAATATTAAGACATAATTATTTGTCCCATGACAATTATTTCGTCATCGTCACATCATTGCTATTAAAAACTAGGACATAGTTTATTAGAGCATGGATATATTGGTATACAAGCAATGCTTTACAGTGTACTTAAAAATCACAACTCAAATAACATCTTTTCCCACTGTTTAATTGGATTACGTATATATTATTAACATTTTGTTCACCAAAAGCAGCTCTTCATAATATGTTTTTGCACAATAACAGTACGACAGCGGCTCTTTCCCAAAATTTTAACGATATGCCAATACTAAACCATTGTTGCATACCAGTTCCATTTAAAATACCAATGCTAGATTAACCCAGAATAGTTTGTTATGAAGACTTTGTTACAGCTCATTGCAGTTCTCTGGTGTTCACATAATACGGGCAAACTGTCCCAACGTTCCAAATCTTGCCCTTTCGGAAGGACAGAAGCGCAGGCACACAAAAGTTGGAGGAAATGGAAAACGAAGTTGCGAAGGAAAAGCTTGTTTATGTAATCAATTTCTGCTTGTCCACACCATTTTCTTATGAGCTATCTTCAATTATCTCGGATCTCCCGCATTTCTCTGATATCAGAAAATCTAGTTTTCCTTTATCAATTCCAGGTTTTTACTGCTTTGGTCTCGTGTCTCCCTTTTTTTCTACTGGGGTGGCTGTGCTATTATGAATTTCTTTTTTTCAGGGATCTTGTCAAAATGCTTGGTATAAATACACGTAGTAAGTGATATATAATTTTGGTTTGAAGTATATACTGATTGTATAGATTGCTGTGGTCACGAGATACCAACGTACCCGTTTCTGGAATTAAAAAGAATTCCTGTCTATGTGATGCCTATTTGTTCAGTATATTTTTTTATATTTTTTTTTGTAATATTTATAATTATATATATACTTCAATTAATTAAAATCTCAGTATTTTTAGTAGCAAGTAGTTATCTACCTAATCAAAGCAACATAATAGTCTACTACGACTAATACTCAAGACAACTAATGGCTTTTCGAATTTATACGTTTTGAAGGAGAATTCAAGATAAGCTGACTTTAAGCAGACTCACCTAGTAAACCCCTCAAACGTCTAACTTCATTTTCCAGCTCATTGTTTTTCTTTAATAGTTCCTCGACTTTGGTCTCAAGCTGGTTCATTCTTTGTAACTTTCTAGCTCTTGATCTTCTGGCGGCCTCGGTATTCTTGGCACGCTTCAAAGATGCAGGGTCGTCACTTTCTGGAATGACTGGAGTCAAAGCTTGAGATCTCTTCTTGCGGTTGTAAACAACCACACCCAAGTGATCAACTTTCTCATCTTTCTTAACGGAAGATAGACAAGGAGACACAGGAGAACCAACAGTAGATTTCTTGGTGACACGGTTGGCCTTCTTAATCGATGAGTCAAGCTTGCCATCTTCAATCACGGGTGTTGGCAAGAAAGACGTCTTAGGGATGATCAGGTTGTGACCCATAGAGTTTTCTTCTTGCTTGATAGCGATGACCGGTTCAGGCTTCTGTTGCTCAAACTGAGTAATAGAAGCACCAGCGGCATCAGCGCCGAAGACATCCTCAACCTTAATCTCGACATCATCGTCAAACAAAGAAGTCCAGTTTTCTGGATTGTCAGAAGAACCTGAGACTGTATTACCAGCCAGTTGGTTGTCATCGTAGTCGAACATTGGAGTTGAGTCAGTACTTGAAGAGAAGAAAGCATCGACCACAGCGGCATCAATGTCATTGTTTTCATTGGTGAAGTGCTGGTCGATAGTTGAACCAAAGAAATCAGTAGGAATAGCATTAGTAGGGTCCATTAGAGTATCACCATAGTTGTTGTTTGCGGCGTTTGAGTCATCACGCAGGATTGCTTGTTGGTCTTGGTTGAACTTTCCGAAGACCAATTCACCAACGACGACTTTCTTGTCGTTGGTGAATTCAGGCACACCTGCCTTGGTAACATTTTCATTTGATTGAGCGACGTACATTTTCATATAATTAATATTGGGCAAAATAATAAACTGATAAAATTAATATAATAAACTTCTTGTTTTAATCGATCTTTTGTAAATAATATTCGGTATTCTTTTTCTTTTAATAGGTTAAAGTTAAAAACTGGGGGAAACAGTTTGAATAATCATGGTTAACACGGCATATTAAAAAATTTGGTTTTTTAGAAGAGTGACTTTTGGGATTGTTCACTTTTTTATTCTTGTGGGGAAATAAATCTAAAGAAAATATTCTCTGTATGAGTAAAAAAAATTCTTTATAAATTCATCATTTTCTAAGGTTAAGGGGGAAAAATAATAAAATTTATCTCAACATATTTTTATAACTTGGAGTAAAAAATAATTGAAAAAAAATTATGATAATAAAGATAGAGGGGGGATATAGTATATCTTTCTTATTGACACATTTTTTTTAAGTTTTGGGTATTTTTTTTTTCTAATTGAAAAAAACTTAAAATATATCTAATCTGAAAGGGGGCTTTTAAAATTTAAACGCAAAAAAATAAATTTAGTAAGACATTGTAACTGATTGCTTTAATTACCTCGTCTACCTAAAAAATCTAAAATCTAATATAACAAACACTTCTTGTAAATTCCCTCTATTGTAAAGTCTTTATTATTTGTCCCTATTGTTGGTTTCTTTTCATTATAAAAAAATAAATAACACAAGAAAGTAATAAGAAAAAAAAATAAATAGCAAGAATTGACTAAAAAAAATAGCCGCCAAAAGAAGACATTCTTTAGTTTACAGTAGAAAGGGAAGGACAAAGGTATCAAAACCTCATCACTTTTCGTTTCAGTATTTATACTTTGCACCAAAAGAGAGAGGAGTAAAAAATTTGTCACTCTAAGTACCTTCACACGTATCACACTATTTTTCCAACACTGTCTGTACTTCAACTGTACTACTGTTTCTGTGAGAAAAGGTGTGTGTGTATGATGTCTTGAAAAAAAAATGGTGGTGATGGTCCAGTTAAAAGAAAAATTCCATTTTCGGAAAGATGGGAAGTAGTGAGACAAGACTCAGAATGAGCCGGACACCGATGCATGGAACAAGGAAAAGATTGCAAGTTAGAATTGACTCATCTCTTGGTTTATTTCTTCAAACACCCAACATTAACGTACGCCTTCTATTTGTTGCAAGTCTTCTTCATTTGTAGGCCGGGAAAGGCTAACAGACAGGACCATGAGCAATTTAGCTACGTTTGCATCTGAGGTGGATTTCAAAGTTTCTCATTGGCTGTGTTGTTTGGTCTCTCTTATCTATATAAAATCAGTCTATAAGAAATAAGATAAGATTGCGAAAAGTACGTCTTCCTGCAGTGTTTTACTGCCAAATAACTCTAACAATATATACGAGTTGTGGCTAGTGTGGGAGGAAGCGAGAGAGAGGAAGAAACACTCGCAGAAAGTGGGGGTTGATACCAGATAACGGGATCCTCCTTCCTCCGATCATGGTCACATTTTATTGCAACTTTTGTTTGATTGTTTTTTGACTGTGGTACACCGGTAACGGCTTTCCGACTCACACTGCCGAAACAGGCTACCCGAATTTGTTAAGCAAATATCTCATGATACGAAAGATTCACATGTGTTGTATATAGTGATAATTGGGTGTTAGAGGACATAGTACAATATAATACACGGGAAACATATACACACGGACATTTGTGTGTGGGGTTGAATTTACAAGTGCTACAAGTCTTTTTTAGTTACTTTTCTTGTATTTTGTATGTTTGTACTTGTAAGTCTTGTCTAGGCGATAGCCGCTGTCAGTATTCCTTTGTCAATTAAAGACGTTTGTAAAACTCAAAATGGAGTTTAAGAACCCTTCGGATTAACGGAACTATTGAACCAAGATATCTCCCTCGAGAAAGAGCAATTGTGAAAGGGGGGACCAGAAGAGAATGGCTCACCTTCCAAAAAGTTGCGGGATAAAAACATACATCCGTGCCCCACACTAGCAAAAAGGGATTCCTGTATCAACCATAGCACGAGGCATTTCCTACGGACATCCCCATCCCAATACCTCACAAAAGAAAACCGGATCCAGGAAAAGGAATGGGCAAGAAAAAGAGGCATCCCAACGTAAAATATAGGAATCCCAAACAACAGAAAAGAAGCACAATCACTACGTCATTTTCTTGTTTCTATCTATAGCCTCACACTTCACCCAGTACTCCCCCCACACCAACATACTTACCATTGCTGTGGGACAATGGAAGGAAGTGGGAGGGAGCCTGGTGAACTCGTACTAGCCTTTTAGCAGGGCAATTTGATCCGTTTTCTTTACACGATCATATATTCCTTTTTTGGTCTTTTTTGCTATCCTAGTACACGTATCCCACAGAAACACAAGCACAAAGCCCATCAGGTCCTGTCCCAGAAGCCCAAAATCGTCATGTTACCTTTTCTCGCCCACTAGCACAATGGAGGGGGGGGGAGCCTAGAAAGACAATAGTGCTACAGAAGGGACCGTCACAATGTATCGTGTGGGAATCGGTTCTTCGCCTCCCCCCCCAGGCTTCCTTTTCCATCATCCCCCCTTCCCATGCAGAACTCTTTTAGAGAAGCAGTGATTTCAAGACATCATACTACAAGTCCTCTCTCCTTTGTCTACTGAGTAAAGATGATCATTTGACCCATTAGACCAAACAAGACCAGTGATGTTATAGAAATCGATTGGATCACTGGCAATAGAATTGGGCGATTCCGATTCCTTTACCATTGAACAACATCACCAAGCTCGAGCAAGAGAGCAAGAGAGCAAGAGAAGTAGAGCCATTTTTTCTTTCTTTTTCCCTTATTCCGAAGAAGCACATTAGTCTCCTAACATTAAAAATTTTTCTTTGAACTTTTTGTAACTAATGAGTGGAAAACAGAAAGATATATATAGGGATTGAGTTTTCTATGAACTCTATTCCTGAAGCCCCAAATCACTTTATAAACTATCCTTTACAGTACTTTTTTTATTCTTGGTATATTCTCCTTTGTAATAGAAAACCAACACATAACCAAATAGATTATTATTAACAATGGGTGTCCAAGAAGTTTTGAAGAGAAAGACCGGTGTCATCGTCGGTGACGACGTTAGAGCCTTGTTCGACTACGCTAAGGAACACAAGTTCGCTATCCCAGCTATCAACGTTACTTCTTCTTCCACTGTTGTTGCTGCTTTGGAAGCTGCTAGAGACGCTAAGTCCCCAATCATCTTGCAAACCTCCAACGGTGGTGCTGCTTACTTCGCTGGTAAGGGTGTCTCCAACGACGGCCAAAACGCTTCCATCAGAGGTTCCATCGCTGCTGCTCACTACATCAGATCCATTGCTCCAGCTTACGGTATCCCAGTTGTCTTGCACTCTGACCACTGTGCTAAGAAGCTATTGCCATGGTACGATGGTATGTTGGAAGCTGACGAAGCTTACTTCAAGGAACACGGTGAACCATTGTTCTCCTCCCACATGTTGGACTTGTCCGAAGAAACCGATGACGAAAACATCGCTACTTGTGTCAAGTACTTCAAGAGAATGGCCGCTATGAACCAATGGTTGGAAATGGAAATCGGTATCACCGGTGGTGAAGAAGATGGTGTTAACAACGAACACGTTGACAAGGAATCCTTGTACACCAAGCCAGAAACCGTTTTCGCCGTCCACGAAGCTTTGGCCCCAATCTCTCCAAACTTCTCCATCGCTGCCGCTTTCGGTAACGTCCACGGTGTCTACCAAGCCGGTAACGTCGTCTTGTCCCCAGAAATCTTGGCTGACCACCAAAAGTACGCCGCTGAAAAGACCGGTGCCCCAGCTGGCTCTAAGCCATTGTACTTGGTCTTCCACGGTGGTTCTGGTTCCACCCAAGAAGAATTCAACACCGGTATCAACAACGGTGTTGTCAAGGTCAACTTGGACACTGACTGTCAATACGCTTACTTGACCGGTATCAGAGACTACGTCTTGAACAAGAAGGACTACATCATGTCCATGGTCGGTAACCCAGAAGGTGCTGACAAGCCAAACAAGAAGTTCTTCGACCCAAGAGTCTGGGTTAGAGAAGGTGAAAAGACCATGTCCAAGAGAATCTCTGAAGCTTTGGACGTCTTCCACACCAAGAACACTTTGTAAATGTAATGAGTTTTTTGAAATTTATTTATTAAGAATTTTTTTTTGAAGCACATTTTATTTACAATATGACCCCCCATACAATTTACATACACATTTTACATATCAAATAATTTTACGACTCGTATAAGATATAAGATGATACAATATTTCTAAAGAATAACATATTATATCAGACCAAAAAGTACACTATTCATCAACTATCTGTTTATATAAATCTACAGTCAATAAACTTTGAAAATCATAAATGTGTAAATATTGCAAAAGAAAAATGTAAATCTATTTATAATTAAATTAAAATTTGAAAAAGCAAATATAAAAAATTTAAGCACTTGCCGAATATGTATATTAGCTCTCCATGCTAAAAAAATGGTTAATGGTGCACCTGAGACAGTGAACAACTTTTGTATCTGAGTTACAGTTACAACAATAACACATTTAACTCTTACTTCATAACCACGCCTTTCCTGGTGGCCAAGCTTCACAGACAAGTAGATGAAAGTACAATACTTGCAAAGCCACCTGAATAAGTTTCGATTCCCAGCCTCAACTGATCCTCTATGATAACTCCGAGCTATTTTGCACGCGGCTAAACTAAATGGGGATGAGGACAATCAATCTTATCGTCCACTTTTTCTGCATTAAATGTTGAAGATGAGACATAATAGCAGAATGAGTTCATTTTTTACTCTTTCTTCCAATCTTAGATAACGGTGGTGGAATATCCCCACAGTGCGTTCTAGTAATTTTGTAGTCGATTAGACCAGCTATTACTGCAGTTACTAGACCTATGCCACTCAGAACAATACCACATATAAAATTAGAATGTAAACTATGCGTAAATCCTCCCGGAGTAGAATCGTTACCCAGTGGGGCCACATACCACATAACCATGGCTGTATAACTTGGACCAATAGAAATGGCATATGAAATAACAGTGATAATCAGTGATGCAGCTATACCTTGTGATTCTTTTCTTACAGAGTCAGAGAATAGCAAAGTAGCTGTAGGCACTGTAATATCTACTGCAAACGGAGCTATTATTGAGGAAACAAAAGGCTGTGCCCAATATGTTGTATTTGGAGTCACTGTGGCCATCAAAATATTGGGCACAAGAAAGCAAACCATTGATATGACCATCATAGTGGGTGCTTTAATATTAAGCTGCAGACACGTTACTGTAAATATTGCTGCAGGTATACTTCCTATTGCCAAAGGAACCAATTTTGCTGCAATTCTCAATGGACTATCATTATGTACAAGTTCATAGAACTGCCAAAACCAATTTGCCCATATAACGAAACTTAAAAATCCAAAATAGACACAGATTAGAATTACAACAACATCGGCTCTCAAATGCTGGAGCGGTACCAGCGGATCATCGACCCTCCAATCGACAAACATTGCAATAAGTATTAAGATTACTCCGATAATAAGAGTAATATAAGTATGTGGTGGTGACCACCCAAGTGCAGATGCTTGTGTAAATGCAACGTCAAACAAAACCAAACCTGATACACCTGTAATAGCTCCCAGATAATCGAATCTCTTGTAGAGTGGTTTTGAATTTGGTTTGTGAACAATATTATCTGGGGGAATGAATAATATGGATCCTACGGTATACAGCACACAAACACAAGCCAACGCCCAGTAGTTCCAAGCCCATTTAGTTAATTGGGCAAAAAGACTTGAAAATGTTGTACCAATAACAAATCCTGTAGACGTCATCATACCAAAAATGGAGAATATAATAGTTTTCTTTAAACCTGGCTCGAAGTATGTTCTACCCATGATGGCTAAAGAGTTAGGCACTATAAATCCTGAGCCAATACCTTGCAAGGCTCTAGCGGTGTAATAGAAAGCCTGATTACCTCTATCATAGTAACTAAAGCCTGTTATCAAAGACCATATTGTTAGCCAAATCCAACCGAAAACTACCATCCGTTTATGCCCGTTCAAATCTCCTAATTTACCAGCAATCAAGACCATAACAGCAGAACCAAGCATGTAACTCGCATTTGCCCAACCAACAAGACCACCCTTAGCAGGCTCGATTCTGTATCTTTCTCTCAGGTAAGCTGCTATGGGAACACCCTGCACAGCTCCTATAAGTGTTACTAACTGCGACGAAATCAGGATAATAACCAGAAATATCTCTCTGATCCATGTCTTTGGTAGCCTGATACTGGTGTCTACCTCTGTAAGTTTCTCAGCTGAATACTCAGTATCCGAAGATGTACTGGTACTACTCAAATTTGACTTCGACATTGGAGAAGACATGCGTGTTGCATCTATATTTAATGCCTGATGCCTTTTCAATAGTTCTATTCCAAACTAAAACTGCTACTTTAAATTAATACTAGGAAGCTTCCTGGTAATGGGTATACTTTCTAATTATTATTTGCAACCTCTGTGTTCGCAAGGCTTCAATAGGTTAATATAATATCATAGAATAATATAATAGAATATATAAGAAAGGATAAAAAATTTTTTTGCAGAGTTCAGGTTTTTGATCCTTCTACAGCATACGTAGCGAGCACATGTAATATGCTTTTTACTACCCCCCCTGCACTCATCAAAGAAACTGTAAATCTAATGTAAAACGTTACAAATCTTTAGTACCGTATTTCCCTATTGGAATGGGACAGACAGGCAATTGTGTAAGTGCTCATCTAAGTACTGAAGGGGAAATGAAAATACAGCCATCGTTCTTTTGACTTTTCCTCTTAAGAGTGCACACACAAAGCGAGTCCCTTCGCAATACCTGTTGATCTCCTTTTAGACTTGTCATTATACAAGAGACAATCCCATCAAACTTTCCCAACGTATTACACAATATTTTGTAAGTTTCTGTATTGGCGAAATACAGATGAAAGTGTAGCAGAGCTCTTTCCTGAATGAAATAGGAGGCCATACAATCAATGGGGGGAGGTCCATGGGGAGAAGGGGCGATATCTTTCGCGCAGTTGCTTTCCTTCGCAACCCGTATTGCCTTCCTATCTGTATGGGGTTGTAATTGACAGCTACTGGCGTGCAATAACACCAATACCACTGTGGAAAAGTGGTGTCAATAGATCACAGTTGTAGCAGGATGCTGATATGATTACGAACACTATCAAATTATGTAATTTCAGGTTCAATAGTACAAGAGCTCATGTGAAAATATAAGCTATTTGAACACCGGCATGGTATTCTAATAAACTGCGCGAGGCCCTGAGCTCGAAAAAAAATCCAACAATGAAAAAAATTGAAAACTAAATAAAAATATGTCAAAATGTAGTATTGATCTCATCGCTGTTTGTTATAGCTACACTAAAACATTGCTATGAATTTAGTTCTTTAAAATATAGTATTGTAATTCAGACAACTACATAACCGGCGCAGGTGTTTTTTACAGTGGTATTTAACTGATAGAGATAAGTAAAAGAGAGATGGAACAACAACCAGTGGCAAAACAGATCAAGAAGAACAATGGTCCTAGACGTAGACCCAAGAAGAGTGGAGAGGCAAAGAAGGCTAATAGAAATGATCAAAGCGATTCCGGCAAGAAGAAACCTGGAGTGAAGGACAATAACAGGAGATCTAGGAACAAGAAAAATGATAAAGGCAAGGATTTTAAGGTGATTCAAGATGATACCACTAAGCAGAATAATAAGGTGCGGGATGAACAAGTATCAGAATGCGAACACCTGTTGAACAAATCTCATGGTTTCAAGTTGTTTCGCAAAGGTGATTTTATCAACACATACAGCTTCACATTCCATGATCCATCCCGAACAAGGAGCAAAGACAGTAACATAAGGGTCAGAGTACAGGTGCCGCATGACTATCCAAGAAATGGATTGACGCTCAACATTGAGTCGAAGTCAAGAGATACTGAAGTGTTACAGACGATATGCAAAAATTTCAAAATATCTTCTAGAAATTTAACAAGGCAAGCTGTACCGATTGTATCACAGTTGAACATGCTAGTGAATTCATTTGATGAGTACACGGTATCAAATTACGCTGCATTCGAAGATATGAAGTCACAATGGTTTAAATCTTTTGAACAAAGGGATCAATTGGAAGTAGTACCAGCTCTGCCGAAAGCTGATGTATCAGTGGCATGAAATTAGTATATCATTTTGCATAGATATTAAGTAACTGAATAACAAGCATAATTTACTGTATCAAAAAGCCAAGGGGTAAATCAATACGACGCCATTATAGTTTACACATGCACAGGGGCACTTCATTTCTACCGCTTTTATCTCCCACACTGCAATTGAGTATAAGTAAAAGAGTTGCAAGTTTCCGCCATTTGATTGCCCTTTCGCACGATGTGGTATAACAATGTCGGGACGGAACCATAATTTTAAGTACCAGTTTGCATTTGCCTCGGATCCGGTTTTTCCCCCAGAGGCTCACGTATCAGCACAATCCTCTACATACACTGACAATCCCATCTTGCAACTACAATGCGGTGTTTTTTTTCACACAAGAATTTCTCAATTTTTATAGTCTCCTTATGCTCATGTGATTCTATCCGACTACTACACCAAGAAGAACCGTTACCAACGATTGCACAAGCCTTTGCACAAGCCTTTAGTGCTTTTGAGTGCATTGCTCAAATCCAAAATACACTAATCTGCAATACCTTCGATGTCCAGTAGCTATTTTGACATGGTTTGCTATTTCATATGGGCCTTATCAGACAGAACTCATCTCTGCGGGGTTTTACTGTAAGTAATCTAATTCCCATCGCTTTTTTCAGAAAAAAATTTTTTTTTTTTGTGAAAAAATATTTTATTTTGATATTTGGTATTTCCAAATCCGGTTGTGCAGGAGGTTCTGTGTGTGGGGGTTATTTATGATCCAGTAAATTTATTTATTTTGTCAATTCCTCATTGAAATATTTCATGAATTTTGCATTTTAGGCTTTGCAAGAGCTTGGTACATGCAAGGATTGATCCCATTGAGACTTGTTTATAAGAAGTACGGGGACTGAGGGTTTATTTTGTTGCTATTGCTGGTACTTACCTTATTATATCGTTTCGCCAGGGTGCTAAGGGTTGTGTGTGCAATTATCAGAGTAGCACATCGAGTATTTGAAATACGGATCGAATAATATAATAACCGCTATGACAGGTACAGTGTCGACAGCTGTTGGCTGTGCTGTGGGGATACCCGTTGGCGTGGGTGTTATAGTCGCGTGTCTTTTCTGGATCAGAATGCAAAGGCGACTCAAGGAGGAGGATATAATAGACCAGGAGTTGAACAGAGCTGTCTACGACGAGAGTGGGTTTGTCAGCTTCAATAATATTGATACATTAAAGGCCGAACCTAACGGACATCCTAGCTCTGAGGATACTAATGAAGTAATGCATAGCAGTGACATTGATGACAATGGAGATGATGACGATGAGGACCACAATGCAAGAAGGAACAACACATATGCAGCACAGGATAAGAATAACGGAAAATACGTGCCCGCATATAGAAGACAGATAAATAAACACAATAGCATATTACAACAGCAGCGCAAGAGTCGAAATTTAGTGAACACCATGGGACACAGTATAGAATCTTTATCAATGGATGATCACAGCCAAGCAAATGGGAAATCAAGACAAGTGAGCGTATATGACCAAATGGTTCCAGTTTTGGATGATGCTAATAGAGACTCTAGCTCTCCATTCCCTACTAATGACAAAGATACAAGTGATAAAAAATCTAACTTATTTCAATCTCATGATGTCAGTGCTAATACATCTACTTCTTTCTTTGAAACAAGAAGTAACGATAACCTCATTAAAAATTTAAATAGCCACGATTTTGGCTCATATTATCCTAGAAGGCCGTCGACATCAAACCTCAACCATTCACAGGGATCATTGCATACTAGAAACTCTTCTATGCTATCCCTTGGTAAGATAGAAAATGCAGAGAATGTTTTCGCAACGCCCAAAAGTGAAAATATACTAAAACATCCTCATCCTTTGGAACATGAGAGTTCATCGATATCGAACGAAACTAACAACGTAACAGACAACACAATCGACGGTGAAAGTGCGTCCAAATCTTCCAAAACATACCAACTAAAGAACAATTATGATATTCAGAACACCAGTGAAATCGCAGAGGAGGATCAATATGAAAATGAGTTCACGAACTACTCAGAAAACAAAAGAGCCTATATTGATGGTCTGAGACCTAAGATGTAAATTATCGAATCCAAGTAAATTTAACAAGCACCTGAAGCCACGGAAACAAGCACAACAACGACATTTTGTGTTTCTAAATACCATAATTGTCCAGTTTATAGCATTTTTACAGATATTATTCTAATATCCATGTACTTGATATTTAATAAAAAGTATTTTAAGTAGATCTTAATGATTCATCATTTTAATCCTAGTTTAAATAATATCTTACACATCTTTCATAAATGTTCACGGGTTCATTACGCTACTTTTATCAAAACTAGTGCAATTAAAAAATGACTATTAATGACAGCTAAGAAGATCGCCCATTACTCGATGAAAGCGACACTCTACCATCTATTCGCACTAACAAACTCAAAAATGTGAGATTTAATAGATGCTAACTAATTTAGACCTAACAATAAGAGCAGTATAGTAAATGAATACGATTCTAACTTGGGTTAAGAGGAAGAAAAAATGCCTCTCCATCTTCAGAGCCGCCCATCGATATACCTTCATCATCCTCATTCCCTAAGAAACTATCTAGGGTATTGATTTCAGCTAATCCACGTCCATGTAGGTGGTGACCAGTTTGTGATACTGCATTTAAGGTGTTGTCTTTGCCAGCAGATACGTAGGACTGAGACATATCTTGCTTTCCAGGAGATGCTGGATTATCTGCAAGGGACCTCAATGACTCCCAAAAATCTTCTTCGTCTTCTTCAAGACTATAGAAATTGTTGTAATTTGATTGGCCATTAACTGTTGTTTGTTTAGAATCATCGCTGGTTTTTTCATATTCCAATTTAATTCTTTTATTCTCCTCATCCAGTGCTCTCTCACTCTCAACTTCATGCTGTCTGCTTGTTCTACGCTTACGCTTTTTATGTTTATGACCGTTCTCACCTAATAGGTACTGAAGATTAGTTGATCTAGTAGATCCCGAAGATTCTAATTGTGGTTTCATTGTAGAAGGCAAGTATGTAAAGTGTGTCATCCGGTTCGGACCACCTTCTGGTAATTCGCTGCCGGGGGTGCTGAACGAACCAGCTGAACTTGAAGTGCCTGTATGTCCATGCTCATTTGATATTTGCGAACCTCTCTGGTCTGGTGACATATTAGCTTCATTCGATGGCTTACTGTAATAATCGTTCGAAACCGGCGTGTCCGCATCTAATCCAAAGGGGTTGTAATTTGGGGAGGTTGCCATAAAGGCATTATCAGATACATTAAATACATGCCCATAATCATTTGGAGTTTCAAATACAGATAAATCGTTGGAAACTTCTAGATGCTGAGCTAATGCATCTGCTACTGGTTTCACAGACTGGCTCCTTGAAATGGAATCATTCAAATTTACCTGAGATGATTGCTTGGCAGCTGGACTACCGTAATGATTATGTATATGCTGATGAATTGAAATTTTCAAGTTATGCTTTTTAGCCTGCTCGACCAGTTCTTTAACAAGCTGGGAGTTACTGATACTTCCGTTGGAAATTGAATAATCCTGACTATCCTTTAGGGTAAATTTCCATTGATGTGTTGTAATCTTAGGTTTGCTTTGATCATCTATGGTTGTTTCAGCAAATTGTTGCTCAAGGGAAGGTGTATCACATCTGGAATCTGCTAATACTGATCCTGGGGATGTTAAACTACTTGGCGATTTCATTGCTGTTTTCATGACATTACTTGTCTTCAAGTGACTTGCAACTTGTACAGGAGAAGCACTTTTGTAAGGCCTTTTTGATTGCTTCATTTCGAATAAGCTTAATGCCCTAGTTTCAAGACCTTCCCTTACATTGTCCTGTGAGCTGATAGAATTAGTATTTGATCTCTGTTTCTGGTTGAATTTGTTATCTTCATTCTTCATTTCAGTAGCCACCTCTATTCCAATATCCTTAGCATTACTACTGCTGAAATCTTGGGAAGGCGAGGTCAAACTAGCATAACTCATTGTATCGCTCGTTGTTTCCGTAAGTAAACTAATTTGAGACGTGCTATTACTAGAGTTCCCATTTTCTTTTAATTTTGACCTTCTTTTGTATTTCTTGAACTGTCCGATACCAAAATCTATATTTTTATCTTCTTTTACTGCTTTCATAATCTCTTCAGGTGCCAGGCCTCTTACCACCATAGTTATAATTCTACGCCAACGATTACGACATGTCAAACTTGGTCTACTTTCCATCTCTGAAGATATTGTTCTCCATTTTGTTCCATACTTCTTGACCTTACTTATTAAACTCAATTCTTCGTCTAATGTCCATTCACGTAGTCTTTCCTTGCTGCTCGGTCCTAAAACCTCTACGTATCTCTTAGAACATTGATCTTCTGTTCTACCTAATATTTCTGATGAGATGTCAAGCCATTTAGGTCCATGTTTTTCATAAGCGGAAATAAGCTTCTGGTCCTCTTCCGGTGTCCATTTCCCTCTTTTGATATTTGGATCCAGAGCACTAATCCATCTTTTTCGTAACAGCTTTGGGGTTCTATCTTTATCTTTAAAAGCGTGTATGAGTTTTTCCCACTTGATCTGTCTGGAATAATTCATTGAGTCATGTATGGTTTTCAGATCCTTAATACCATTCACCAAACCCATCCCTAGCAGCTCATCGTTCACTAAGTCAGCTAGTTTCTGATCTTCTTCTTTGCTCCAATAGTTTTTACTAGCTTTTCTATTAGTCTTATAACCTAAAGACTCAGTAATAGAGAGAAGATCAAAATTTTCATTCTTTTTTACAGATTCCTTATTTCCTTTAACAGAGGCTGCCATTTTCAGTCACAAGTGTGGAATAAGAAAAAATGGTCTTTGTAAGTACTCTAGTATATTACCAGAAGTGTGACAACCGTGTAACTTGTTAGCTGCGCCGAGGTTTCCAACCTAATATGTATATTTGTTTAAAAGGACGACTATCGATAATCTAAACTTCCCAATAAGTGATTTAGTAAACAATAAAAATTTGGACAAACTTCTTAGTGCAACAGTAGACAAAATATGAATCAACAGTACCGAATTGTATTCAACCTAGGTAGAAGAGCCAGTCTTATAATACCTTGACAATCAATGCCGAAAAGCCAAACACAAATTTCACTTTTCTTTGGTTAACAAAAATGAATTAGGAGCAGCTTTATCCTGGAATCTTTCGCATAACTCTATCTAAGCAAGAAATCACACTATGAATAATATAAATACAACTTCTTATTATCAGGTACGCAACCAATATCAGGGCATCGAAGATGACATAACATTCACGATTGGTAGCTCATCGGAGAATATCCGGTCATCGTACGATCATTCTGAAAAATTTAAGAAAAACATAAATCGTGAGAGGCGACAAAATTATATACACAAATATGGTCAAAGTACATGTAGCTCTTAGTTATGAACTGTTCAATTGAGATTCTAAATTCAAGTTACATATTTGCACTCCCACGATATTGAACACTGGTTCACCAAACTCTTTGATCTCGATGTCGATGTCACATCTATTCAAACACGGCAACTCTTGTAATTCTTAAATTGATTTGATGTATGCCTTTAAAAGTTCCTTTGTTGCTCTACCACCGTAATGAAGAGTGTCGCCCCTAGTAACATTTTTGTGATCTTCTCCTTCAAGCTGCCCTAATATGAAATTAATAGCAGTGATGACACTGTCTTCCATAAAACTATAGTATATAAAATCCACAATTGTATCAGGTTCCTCATCGTGTACTTGAATGCATTGAACCACGTTAGGAATATCATGATAATATTGTGATCTATGTGGAGTATCGTCCCCATCACAACCTGCATCATCAACTGTAGTAAAACCCTCACTTAATTTCGGATTAGTCACAAAAGGACACTTTTGAGAGGATGCTACCAATTTACTACCAACTCTTCCCTCAGGTGGTACTAAATGGGCGATTACAGGCCCGTTATTTAACGCTGGTTCAATCTGAATAGCTACTTTAAGTGGCAACCTAATATATTTCCAAAAGTTAGGGAAAGGCATCACGATATATTCAGTATCCTTAGTAAATGGACCTTTATATAAGTCATATCTTACTGAACCAGAGTTTATCATAATAATCCTAGAATGTGAAAATGAACCTTTTGGCGTTTCTAATAGAGGGAGAACTTTGGTTGACAATAAATTATAGATATTCTCTGATGAGTTTAATGGTCTGGCAGACATATAAAACGTATGGGGTACATACCCAATAATTTCGTTTAGTCCTAAATGCGTTCTAAGTTTTGAAATTGCCTTCGAAACGCTATCACCTAGCGTTGTGGTCAAAGACTTCACGCCTGCATGAAACTTAAATGACCTTTTACTAAAATCCAAATATCTTCTTGAGAAAGTAACATTTTGACTATCTAAATTATCAATGGATAAAAATCCAACAGTTTCTGAGAATTTTCCACTTTGTAGACATGTTGACTTATCATCCATAATCTTGAAATCTCTAATGTGGGTATGGCCGCCAAAATATTGAATGACAATATTTGGGTAGTACTTTCGGAGTTCTTTATGTATCGATAGAAGTTCATCTTCAGCCTCACCCCTAGCAGGAATATGACCAAACACTAGTACCATATCTATGTCATCTTCTGTATATGATTTAACCATATCGGAGAACCAAGGTTTCTTTATTTCTTGTATTGCTGGTGTTACTATTGTTTTACGATTATATCTCCTAAAATCAAAAATAAAAGATAGCGCTAAAATTTTGGTCTTGGTATTTGTAGTTTTGAAACACAAATATTTATTACCAAATGCGTGTTTGCTACCTTTGTCATCAATGAATTCGACATTGCTCGAAACATATTTGTCCTTGAACTTACCAGAAAGAGCTGTCCCATAATACTCTAATATTGAAGCCTCTTCAGTGTACAATTCGTGGTTCCCCAATGTCAATAAGTCAAAGTCCATTTCATTAAAAATGACTGACGAGTTCATACCTACTAAAGAAGTGGCATCGCTCAAACCATTGCCATCTCGCTTATCTCCAGTATCAAGCACAATTAGATCCTGGTTCTTGCTATTTATTCTGTTCTTGCGAAACAATTCCACAAATGATATGAAGTCGCCCCAATCAGCGTTAAAATCTCTCTGCAGCAGATGAGACCCTAACCAACCATGAGTGTCTGTCGTGTGCAGAAAATTAATCTTACCTAATTTTATAGGTCTTAATTCTAGCGATGCAGCATATTCACTAGTACTAAAGAACTGTTCTGTCGGAAAGGCACCAATAACCTTCACAAACAATAAAAACACCAACCACAGCATTATATTTTGTAATTCATGTAGTGTCTCACAACTTATAGAAAGACAACAAACTAGTACAGGTAATGTGCTAATATACTACAATGCCAATGCGCTAGATCCAGATATGAAAATAAGAGCTGTCCATGATATAGAGCTCCTATATATGTATAACCCTGAAGGATCCTTTTGATTACTCATCGCCGATTTTTTTGTGTTTACACAAAAGGCCCATAATTTGTAGATCACATCGGAATCGACTGATATAGACTACAAGTAGAGATAAGTAAAGATAGGACTGCAGTATATGTCATCAGACCGCATATTCTAACATTTATATAAGTACTATAACATACATGTGCTTCCTGAAACACATCTTTATTACTGCTCACAGAACACTTTCTACATTCATTCTTATACTAGTAAATATGATTCAACAAGGAACATGACATCGGTGAGATGCATATGAACTTTACAAAATAATAGCAAATAGACACTAAAGCTATAGAAATATTTACCAGGTTATCAGGTACCCATTTTTAAGTATTGCTAACCTCGGTATTTTGTTGATTATATTGAATAATCCGATCTATTCGACCCTGACACTTTTAGGGATCGATGACGTGATAAAAGTTGGCTACCTGACAGAGGGCATCGAAAAATGCTAATGTCCCCAGTTATAAGGCGCACATAATAATAGCATGCATATCAGTTCTCGCTGAGAACATTTTTATTATTTCCATTGAAACAGATTGTATTATCATGGTAAATTGGATGTATATAAGGTATTAGGTATATGATATTAAGTTAAAGTAAATGGCTAATTTCTGGGGTACAGGATGCAGGAAGTTCTACAAATTCTTGCATATATATGATAAAACAACTGCCAACTCATTTGATTTCTTAAAAAGAGTAAGAAAATCAAATGAAGGGGACTTTATGGTTGTACACATCGAATTTTTCAAAGTGTAGATATCTGTATTGGTGACAATCCTTTTTATTCAGATGAGCTGACTATAGCATTTGAACTATAACTATAGGTGCTTCCGGAGCTATACGGTCTATCAGGCAACGAAGTAGACAGGTCTGCCGAAGGTAAAGACGAAGAACTAGAATCAGTTACACACTCAACTTGATTCTCATTGTGCAATGCGGATGAGAACGTAACTTGTTTCTTTGAAAAATCTAAAATTTCAACAAAACTTTGTCCATCCTTCTCAACAGCAGCTACCAAAATATTACCCTTGAAATTAACGGACCATATTTGATCTGCATCATTGAGTATATTAGAGTGAATCAATTTACCTGTCCTTAAGTTATAAATGTTAAATTGACCTTCAGATCCACTCACAAGTATATTGTCAGTCATGTAAAATGTTGTAATAGCACTCAGGTTATTATGATGATAAGCAAACTTACGGGAATAATCAGAAGAATCCCAACCACGCAAAGAACCATCTGCAGCTGCGCTTACCAGGAATTTGTCAGAAAGCTTTAATAATCCTACCAGAGCAGTATGTCCTTGTAGTGTCATCATTGGCCCAGTTATTTTTGTACAAGGAACAGTAGCGTTTGTAACATTTACACATTCCCCATTGTTCCAAATGTTTTGCAAGTCCCATATTTTGATGGTCGAATCCATACTTGCGGATATGCATCTATTGCGCTTATAGTCATAAATTGTAGAATAAATACGATCCGTATGCCCCATTAAAATATACAAACATTTCATCTGTATGATATCCCAAACGATCAGATTATTGTCATAGGAACCACTTATGACAATTCTTCCGTGACCAGAAACAGTTCTTACAGACGCAATATGCCCACGTAATACTCCAACAAAATATGGGTTTTCCTCTGGAGAGTGGAAAAATAATGGTCCGTTATTACTATAAACGTTTGGCATACCTTCGTCTATATTACTATCGCTCATCTGGGGTAATTTCCATATATGCAGAGTATTATCTCTAGAACCAGTAACGATGTACTTCACACCTTCATGCTCAACTATGTCCAAACATCTGACAGTTGAAGTGTGACCTTTAAAGACATGTGTACATTTCCCTAAATGAATATTCCAGATCCGGACGCTTCTATCGGTAGACCCGCTAACCAAAATTCCGTTTCCAGCATATTTTAACGCCCAGACACCACCATCATGCCCGCTTAGCTCAATGAGAAATTTCTTTGTTATGGAATCATATATTCTTATCATCTTGTCGTCGGCACCAGTAATAACATAGTTATCTTCAAACTGCAAGCATGTCACAACACTGGTCATGTGACCTTTTAGTGTAGTTCTTTGGGGTATAAAATCAGGATTATACCAGTTTTGCAATATGCTGCAATTCATCAAAAAGTCCTGGCGATATCTTGAATCGTTATCAAATGGTGGATCTAACTTGTTATTCTCAACAGGGTATTTTTTGTCAAAGGAATCCTTAGAGACAAAACTTTCTGACAGTAATAGATGCTTCCATAATGCCGGTGTTCCGTTAATCAATCTGTTCCAGCTTTTTGATACTTGTAAACAATTGCTTATCGACTCAAATGGTAGTTTGTTTAATATCTTTAAGGTAATCTCCAATGGTAAAGATGTAACAAAATCTCTCTTAAGATTATCTCTCAAAAGCGTTGAAATATCAGATAATTCGCTTCTATGCATTCCGGATAGAAGACTATAAATCAAGTGGTTCATGTTAACTGCTCCTAGACTGGCTTTGATTGTTGCCAGAAGTCTCTCAGTTTCAGCTCGTTCTTTATCTTTGTATTCTTCAATGAGGTCCATAGACTTGAGTATTGGGGATGCTGAACCTGGAGTGGACGCTATTGGTGATAACGGTAGAGCCCCGTCATCTAACATTATACCACTCTCTGCAGCAGTATCCACAGCCATGGAGTTGTTAACATTACTTTCATTAGCTGAACCAGAAGTTACTAAACCTGTAGTTACTTTTGGATTCGACACCGTAGACGGTGTAGAAACTGCAACATTAGCGTTTGCACCTGTTGTATCAACACTAGTCGGTGGAATAGTTGATACAGCTGGGTTAGATGAAGTGTTACTCACAACTGCTGTTGGAGGCGCTGACAACATACTAATATTGTCACACGTCCCATCCTCAGTCGAGCACAACGACTTGTCATTAATGTCTGTCTCATTTGGAGTATTCGTAGCCCGCACCAATACCTCCAGACTACTGGGAGTACGCCCAACTCCATCCTGCATATCATCCAGACATATCTTCATCCGCTTCCGATCCGCACCCCCATCAACATCGTGCCGGCGCTTGCTATTTCCAAGAGGCCTGTTTCGCTTGGCCGCCAACTGGTACTTGAATGGAATCGGTATCTCCGCTAGCGGGAACTCCAAAGCCTTCATATTATTGCCACTGATATCCTTTCTCGTCTAGATGCTCTCTAACTACTTTAAGCTACTATTAACTACCTTCTTCTTGACTCAAAGGGACTCTTTTGTGCTTGAGATTGAGATTCCCCCAGTTCGGTTTCGGATCCCAGAGCTGAAAAATTTTGTTGATTGACAAAATACCACAAAGCGTAAAACCTGGCAGAAAAAGTGCAATGAGCAAGGTGAATCATACATAAGAGACTACAATACTGCTGCTATGACTGCCAAGTATAAACTTTAATTTGTATATTGTAGACATTATATATAGAATGCTACCGAAAGTATTGCAACTTGTTAATGCTCCAGTGTGAGAACTGATTTACAAGGTATAGTAATGGCGAAGGGACGGCTGGACTTATCAGCATGATGGTTGTATATCTGTAGCATGGATATAGTTGATATAAGTACACGTTATATGCTAATGTAAACAAGATAAATAGTCAGGAAAGGTACGGTATGTAGAACATTAATGCTGAACTACGTTCGTTCTACGAGAGGAGTATTTCCTTCAGTGGTGGTTTATGCTGAGGATTAGTGCACATATATGAAGTTCAGATGTTGTTACAACTGAGATAGTACACAATATATAGTAATTCAACCCTGTGTGGACACATCAAACTTCCTCCCAACTAAGAAGATGTCCAAGTCTCACAGGAGGAAAAACAGCCAGTTATTTCTACAAAACAAGAACTCTAGCAACTCTGTGCTACCTCAACAGCCAGCAAGTAATCAGTCTTCAGATGAAGTGGTTCGCTCAGGATCTGTGCAACCATTCTTCGATTTAGAAAGAGAGGTTGATTTATTTGGCTTTGAAGATGTTAGTGCTAGTGAATTGAATCATCCCATTCGCAATAATGGCAGCAACAGATTGAGTGAAGATTTCGAACCTTTGTCTCAGTGGAGCAATTGGTACTTAAATGGTAAATATAATTATAAGAGAAGGCCGTACTTTCTATTGGTAATTGGCGTGATAATGCTTCTGACAATGGGTACTTTGCTCTCGTATATATATTGGCATGGTCCAACAGCGACAGAAAGACAGGATCCTAGCGACTTTATACCAGATTTGGATGATCCTGGTTCAAGACGAAATATCTTTACCATAGAAGAAATATTGCATGGAGAATTTTCTATTAAGGAGGAAACCTTCCACTTTATTGATCCACCAGAATGGCTGAAAAGTCATGACCAAGATCCTGGCCTGTATTTTACAGTTGAGCAAAAGACAGGCCAAATGGAGTTCATAGCCAGGCAGCTTTTTGACAGGACTTTTGAACAAAAGATTGGGAAGGTAACATTTGAATTTGAAGGCAAGAGATACACAACTAGTTCTATTCAGATAAATTATCCCTTAACTAAGGCCATAATAGCTACAAACATGGAAAAACAATATCGACATTCTTCGAAGGCTTATTATTGGCTTTTGGATATCCATTCAGGCAAATATACTCCAATAAGACCCAAGGAAATTAAGGATAGGTTGGTTTATTTAAACTACGCCCATTTCTCTCCACATTACAACTACATTGACTTCAATTATAACAACGATCTTTATTTTTTTGGTGTCGAAAGTCCATCTACAGTTTATAGAATCACTAATGATGGCTCAAACATAATTCTTAATGGAATCACAGATTGGGTGTACGAGGAGGAAGTATTGTCTACTGATCGTTCTGTTTGGTGGGCACCAGATGATTCAAGATTTATCTTTACCAAACTTAATGATGTTAATGTATCAACATATGAAATTGATAAATATGCGTTAAAGAAGGAAAATAAAGACAAAAATTACGTCGAATATCCTGTTCCTGGCTCACCCAATCCTACCATTGAACTTTATCAGTTTGATATTTCAGCTGGTGTATTATACACTGTAACGACAGATTTGGAATTGGATCAGCCAATCCTTTACTATGCAAAGTTTGTTAGTCCAACACAATTTTTATACAAGGTTACTGATAGAACATCACGCTACTTAAAGGTCAAGGTATATGAACTTGATCAAAACAAGGTTCACCTGCTAAATGCAATGGACACAGCGGCATTTAATGGATGGGTGGAAAAGAGTAAAAATGTATTTAGTATTCCTCCCAACAAAGTTAGCAAAGACTTTGGTTTCTTGGACATTCACCCGGACCGTAATGGATTCAATCATATATTTTATTACCCTTCTATGAAGTCTTCTGATGTTAAAGCAATCCAACTAACATTTGGTGAATGGGAGGTTTCAGAACTGGTTGGCTTCGAATATGAATCATTGAAGGTTTTTTTTGCGGGCAATAGAGAGCACCCTATGTCTCAGCATCTTTATGCCATCGACCTGTCAAAGGAAAACAAACACGAATCTTTAGAATTACTCCAGGACCCCAATAAAAAGCTGGATTATTATTCATTTGAAATCTCAAAAAGTGGAAGATTTGCCAAAGCCAGATATTTGGGACCTAAACCATTAAAGGTTAAAGCAGGCTCCTTACTGGAAGTATTGGATGTAGATTCTGCTGAGAACAATAACAACAATGTACTTTCTCTATCCGATGACTCAAACTTTAACGAATCGTTGAGGACATATGACTTACCAAAAACAAGCTACAGCTCAATTTTACTAAATGATGGGACTGAAATAAATATTGTAGAAATTAAGCCCTCCTATATTGATCCTGAAAGAAAATACCCTATTTTGGTCAGTGTATATGGTGGTCCAGGTTCCAAAACATACACAACAAAATCATCTGTATTTTTTGAACAAGCTGTAGCACAAGGTCTTGATTCAATTGTGTTACAGATTGAACCAAGAGGTACAGGTGGCAAAGGATGGGAGTTCAAGTCTTGGGCAAGGAAAAATATTGGCCATTGGGAACCTAAAGATATTATCGAAACAACCAAAAAATATATCGAATTAAATTCACCACATATAGACACGGATAAAGTGGCCATATGGGGCTGGTCCTATGGTGGATATACAACTCTTAAAACAATAGAACAAGATTCTGCAGACACATTTAAATATGGAATTGCTGTTGCACCAGTTACTGACTGGCTATCGTATGATTCCATATATACAGAAAGATATATGGGCTTACCAGATTTGAATGAAGAAGGATATGAAAATGCCAAAATAAAAAATATCTCGGCGTTCGAAAAATTAACCCGATTATTTGTGATACATGGTACAGCCGATGACAATGTACATATTGAAAATACCTTCTCCTTTGTGGATAAGCTAAACGAGCATAGTCTGTCAAATTATGATATGCACATCTTTCCTGGATCTGACCACTCGATTAGCCACCATAACGGATCAAGGGTCCTATTCAGAAAACTATACAATTGGATAAAGCTAGCCTTTCATCCTCGGGCGTTCCAATGAACATTATAAAATTGCATACTATGAAGACTTTTGTACTTATACTAATAATAGCTAAATACTAAACCTTTTGCTTCTTCTTTTTGGCTGCTCCTTTGGCAGGAGCTGCTCTTTTCTTGGGTCTAGCCTTTTGTTTAATTAATTTGTCTTTTTTGAGATCATTATCGTCTTGAGTATCCTCCTCAGCAGCGGGTACTGCATCATCGGCGTCGACAACGTCTTCGAAATCTGGTGTCTCCCTGGAACCTCCCGAAACAGGAACGGAAGATCCAGTCCTATAGATTGCCACAGGATGTGTCATACCATTATACTTTCTTGTAAATGCACTTTTGACAGCTGTTGGTATCTTCTTTATGATGGCGTCAGTATTGTCAGGTCCTACCATGAATTCCATTATGATATCCCAATCTTCCTTAGTTAAGTAATAATCGTCTAACAATTGGATAACGTCACTTATGGCATCAGAGCCCCGCTTGACAAGTGGGTTCAATAACCTTTTCTTCAGTAGTGGCATATACTCCATCCTAAATCCAAACTTATTTGCTGATGTGCTCAGGCGGGTATGATATTGAAGTTCTTGTAGTAATCTGTAATATTTACCCATCTTTGAGTTTTGACCCAGCCATGTTGTGAAGTTAATTCTACCAGCCATTTGCCCGGCAACCTTTGATGCTGGACGTACTGATGAAAGAACTGCATGAAGAGGTAACAATCCCCAGAGTTGTTCACTGCTCCTAATTTTCCTTTCAACAAGATCACCCTGTGAAATGCTCTCCGCAGCATCTGCCACAGCCTGTAGATGACTTTGACCTGGCTTCAAGACAGATGGTCTGGTGTGAATGTAATTTTCCTGTATCATCAATGGCGCAAAATCAAAATCATCAAAATATAACATAATTTTATCATTTAAAGAAAATCTCTGTGATCCTAGTTCGGTATAAATACTACCATCAAGGAGTCTATGAGCAATATCAAAAGGTTTCAAAGCAATATTCTTTTCCCAGGCAGCTGAGATCTCTGAGATATTTTCATGATTTATTGTCTTTGATGTCTTTGAGACTGTTGAAAGAAGATTGATAATTTGTCTAATATCACCTCTTGTAGCTTGTACAAGCTTGTCAATAACGTTTGGATCCAGTTTAAATTTCTCTCTCACTGCGATAGTCATCAATCTTGCCTTTATGCTATTGGCATCAGGTCTACGGAACTGAATATCTAGACAAACTCGATCAAATGGTCTCATTTTTGGTAGAGTCCTCTCGTTACATATCAGGATTAGTGGGGTAGATGTTTTCCTACAAAATTGTGCCAATTGGCCAACACCACCTCTATCACCACCACTCATACCGTCTACTTCATCCATAACTATGACGAATTTCGTTCCATTTGAATTGGCAGTCTTATCATTCTGTAACAGACCAACAATGGAGAAATTATCTAGAGCATTCTTGACCCCACCATTTAACAGACTTTTAGAACGAACATCTGATGCATTCTGTTCTAAAACATCATATCCTAACTCCTTGGCAACCAAATGAGCTGCTGTAGTTTTACCTATACCAGGAGGCCCATATAGCATAGCTGCTCTATATATACCAGTTCCATCACGACCCGGGGTTTTAAAACCATTAGATTTGTTCGCCTCCCAGTTACTCAGCCATGTTTTCAGTTTGTTAACGCTGGTTTTATTCCCACACACTTGTTGTAGACTAGTAGGAGCATATTTTACCGTCCAAAGTTTATCCTGCTCCCTGACTGGCTCCCTTGTCGTGGTGATACTATTAGGATTTTGCTTTTTCAATTTCGCCATCTCACGCTCTCTCGCCATTTTTTTCTGCTTCTCCTCTCTATCCATTTCCTCAGCTTGTCTAATAGCTTCACGCTCTTGCTCTTCAAGTTTTTGTTTAGCCTTCTCTGCAGCATCTCCAGAACCACCATCTGCTGGCATACCTGCGATCAACTGCTTGAATCCTTCTTCGTCAATAGCCTTGATTCCAAGGTCCTTGATCTTTTCAAGTTTCTTTGGACCTGCTTCATCCCCAAGTACCACAACGGATGTCTTCTTAGAAATTGATTTGGTGACACGGGCACCATACCGTTTCGCTAGATTCTCAGCCGCTCCTCTCTCAATACTAGGAAGTGTACCTGTGAATACAATCGTAAGTCCTAGTAGACAATTATCTTGGCCTTCCGGTATATCCACATCCATGGCCATCCCGCTGTCATTCGATTGCTGCTTGGATTGTCTAAAGTCAAAAGTTGCATTTTCCTTAACATGTACAGTATTCAAGTCTAAACTGGGTATACTATCAAGTACATCTTGAGCTGTAACTGGTTTATTGGACTTTGGAGTTGCTGGTTTCGCTATAGGTTTAGCTTCTTCCTTCGCGACAATAGCTTTCTTCTCTACTACTGGGGGTGATGTAGGCAATTGTTTCTTCTCTATAACTGGAATTTCTTTCTTAGTTTCAGCGGGCTTAGTTTCTTGCTCCTCTGGTTCATCGACAATGGCTCCCAAAATGTCATCATCGTCATCATCCAGATCGATAACTTCGGGTTTCTTCACCACTTTACGCTTCGGCGTGGCTCCCTTCTGCTTGCCAAAGAAATCAGTAATATTTACCATCCCTACCAATTGCTACAATTCTCTATTAGCCCAATTAACCAGTATGAACTCAACTCATTACACGTAAGTACTTTACTCACACATTTATTACTGATCAATTTATCCTGATCGTTTGCCAATTTCAGAATTTTTCACTTTTCGGTAGAGGAAGAGCGATGAGGTCGATTCGAGAGCCTTTAAAAGGACCAACATATCAAAAACAAATACGCGAACAGTTTCAAGACTACGAAGGACTACGAGAGCTCACTCAAGACTACTCGATACATTATTAGTAATGGCTAAGAAGAAGAATAATAAGAAGAAAGCTGCTCCTGCTGCAGCTCCTGTCGCTGAGCAGCCAGCCGAGGTAAGTGAGAAAGAAGTAGAGGTCGAAGTGCCATTGGAGAGATTAGATGGTGCACAGGACTCAGAAGATGATTCCAGATTAGAGGCGGATAAGCATGAACAAAACTCAGAGGAGGTTGGCTCTGATAAAGTAGACAATGAAGTAGAAGAAACGAGGAATGACGGTGCGGAGAATTCAAATACCGGTAATACTGACGAAAATATACGAGAGGAACTCGAGAGAGTGAAAACAGAGAGAGATCAAGTTGAGTCGCAATATCAAACTTTGCTGAGCCGTCTTTCATCTATGAAGACAATTTTTAGCAAAATGAAGGAATCCGAGGCTGAATTGGAAGTAGTTAAGGAACAACTTCAAGAATACGAGAACCAAAATCTGAACCTCAAGAATAAGGTAAGTTTGTTAACCAAGGAAAAGAAGGAGCTTGAAGAAACTGCCACAACATTAAATAAAGAGTTAGAATCGCTGGAGAGTGAACAGGAATCAAATGACGACAAGTTGAAGGAAAGTCAAACGAGAATAAAAGAACTGGAACATCAATTGGAAGCTAAGTCTGAAATATCGAAATCTGAATCTGGTAGACTAAAGAAGGAGAATGAACAACTGAATTCCCAAGTTCAAGAACTGCTGGTGGTAATAGATAATAATAAACAGGATCTCTCAGCTTCAAAAGAGGAAATTGAAGACTTGAAGCAAAATGTAGAAAACCTTGAAAATGAAAAGGTGAAATTACAAAATGCCGTTAACGATATGGAATTACAATTGGATGCCGTTGAGAAAGCAAATAAAGAACAACTCGACGAGAAAAATCTTGAAATTAACGCTTTGCGTACACAACTTGACCAAGCTATAGAAGCCAAGAACGCTGAGATTTCCAAGATGGAAGAACTAGAGAAAAAACTAGCAGCAATGAAGCAGGATGTAACATTGAAAGAGAAGTTTGAAAAAGAATCCAAAGAGCATGCTTCACAAATTGCGAAATTACGACACGAAACAATAGTGTTGAATGAACACTTGACAAAAGCACTTGCTATGCTAAAGCAATCCAGTGATTCTGAATCTGTTGATAAAGAGCTAATATCGAACTTGCTAATATCTTTTGTTTCCATCCCAAGAGCTGATCCAAGAAAGTTTGAGGTATTGGAACTACTATCCAACTTTTTGAACTGGGATGATGACCAGAAAAGACAAGCTGGTCTAATTTTTACTCCTGGTCAAGATAATAACAATGGCAGTAAAATACCTTCAAGAACCGAAAGTTTTGTTGCAATGTGGACAGACTTTCTAGAAAGAGAGAGCGAGAAGAAATAGTACCTTCAGATAATTAAACAATTCCGATTTATAAAGACAGATCCATCATCCGGAACAGGATTCGCAATTATACTGTTTGTGATTTATCAGACACATTCATCATCATGAATAATACACTATTTAACAAAAATTGTATAATGAAAACAACTATGCCATGATTGGTGCATCTTCACCCTTTGTATATACTCAAACTGTAATGACCACGGCAAGACTTTGACGATTACGTACCGTTAGTGTCATGAATAAGATTGCATCAACTGCCTAATTCATGATTACCTTTGTATGAAATTTATCTCATGTGACATCCATGATTACGTCTCTTGCCTCTCGCTCCTTATATTTTAAGTAATTTCACTTTAAAAACTGACATCCTTTTAAGGATCAATCATAGTAGCTTAATTATTTTAGACACGAACATATCTTAGCTATTATTTTGTCTATGAATAGATAAAATTGACCAGCAATACCAATTAATAAAATGCTCAGATACAGTTATACAATTGCTCCACGTTTACGTTTAGTTAGATACAACAGTACTATCTACAATAATGTCATCGGCACTTTGAAGAAAGACCTTAAGGAGGCTATGTCCACTAAAGATGCCTTGAAGAAAACTGCTATCAAGAGCATACTGTCTACAATCAAAAACAATGAAATAGATGCCAAGGACAAATCATTATTAGATGAGTATTCCTTGCATGATGCCTTTACAAAGATGGTTGCTCAACGAAATGATTCCATCAAGGAATTTATCGCCAACAAGAGAGATGATTTAGCTGAGAAGGAGAAACAAGAAATTGAGGTTATAAACAAATATTTGAAGGAGTTGCCTGTCTCTTCTGCTGAGGATTTGAAAACTAAGGCCACTGAATACTTGAAACAATTACAAGAATCAGAACCAAACTTGCAGTTGAAACAGCTGTTTGGCAAGGTCGATTGGGATGCTCTAACCAAGGATTGGAAGGCTTCACAAAAGTCAATCAGAACTACCATTGTATCAGAATTTAAAAATATCTTTAAATCCTAGAATTGAAAGTTCTGTGATACCAGTGTAATGAACACTCATCTATTTATACCAATCGAAAGCGCTTCACGATCAAGAATACTTAATAAAACCTTCAAATAAATAGTTCGTAATATTATTCATGACAAGTTTTTAGCTTTATTGAGCCATCACATAGCTTTCATTTTGCTGTGATTACCCATGTAAATATATTAACCTGGAAGCTAACATGTGAAAATATATTAAAAATATATTAAAAATATTCAATAAATCAACAATTGATATTTCTTAGCATATTGTCTGCTTGATCTTTGCAAGTACATTGGTATGGATTGACTTTCAACATGAGATACATTTCCCAGTAATATTATTCAAGAAAAGTAATACTTTTAGAGATGAAACATTTGCAATGTCTACCTATAGCATCGCTGAGCATTACACATGTAAGAATATTTTCCTATTTATAGTTCCAAGCCGAACTTGAGCACTAGTAATACAGCTTGAACTTCTCACACAAACACTGCTAAATCAGGATCAACATGGACATACTATTCCAATGCAAAAATGTTACATTTGCAAATATCTCCGACATCACTGTATTTAAAAATTAAACTTATGAACACATTTATTCCGTTTTATAGAGACATGGTGCTGGTTTTGAGCTATTCTTCCCAGCGCCTGTGCTATTCATGAAATAATAAAAAATTCCCATTGGTGGAACTGCTTTAAAAAGATATCAAAAGACTGGGTTGAGCAAAATAGATTGACAAAGTCAATGTAAGATGGTCTTTATTCACATAATTGACCATATTCTCGAATATGACAGATATTTGCCAGATGCTGAGAACAACAAACTGAATCATATACACGATTGTCTTTTTATGAACGTAATATCATTGCTAGTAACTCATATTTTTAAAGAGGAACATACTAAATATCCACGAATAAGATGCACATTCCTAGTGGTGCTTACGCTAAATAATACATGTGCCATGAGAGTAGCTGAGTCAAATGGGTGCAAATCCGCTTGAATTCTGTTAGCAATTTCGATTAGCACCTTAATAGCAATCATACTATCTTAATGATCTAATAATAAATGAGAGTCTAACCTTGGCAACTCATTTACCGTATTTACTCTTCCATTTCAAATGCGCGATATCCTTGGTTGGCCGCCTAATATATATATTTCAGATTGAAGCATATCATTCTTACAATTTTATTACTTTTATGAAGTTCAAGAACGCAATGTAGTTTGATATTTATTTTAATATGTAATGACTAAAATACTCTACAATATTCGGATAGCTATCAGTATTGCATGCCCTACGTTCCTCTGTTGCCTACTATATAACATTCAAGCAGATCAAAAGGAAAAAGTGACGGGCCGCGAAAGTTTTGATGCGATGAGCTTGCATTGGACTAAACCAAAGAGGTCGCATCTGTTAATAAAGGTTGAAAGTCTACGATATAGTCATTGAATGATCATTATCAAGCCTTTTTTGGTACTAAACTGACAGTGAATTGTATAACAACAATTGTGGATGGCCTTTTGTACAAAGTCGATGGGTGACAATACTATCGCAATCACTCTAAGAGTGAAGACACAGCAATCAGTTCTTTTGGATCAGCAATTGGAAGAAGGTGAGCTACCATTAAGGCAATGGAGAGTTGAAGTTTCCATGCTAGATAGGAATAAAGATGAAGTAAAAGCAGATATATTATCCTCAGTTACTTACCACCTCCATCCCACGTTTGTGAAACCCAGAAGAAAGATGAAAACACCACCTTTTAGCTTAGAAGAAATAGGCTGGGGTGAATTTAGTATGACTTTGATGTGCAAATTTAGGCATAATGGCGGGGTTGTAAAAATTCAACATGAATTGGAATTTTCTGAAGATGCATACATAATAGATTACTCAGTCAATGTCCCTTATCTTAGTGAAGGTCCATTCTATTCTTTACTGGCACGACACTTTAATGTTATTCCCCAAAATTCAGTTCCAGTGGATAATAATATAAAGCAACTCCCGAAATGGGTCAAGACTTTACAATTACAAGACGAGGATACAATAAATGAACTGTTACAAAGGATACTTAGTAATGCAGCTGTTAAGAATTTTGTTAACAAAATCCCACGACATGAGGAAGTGGTATTTTGTTTAGGAGAACTCCCAGACGAGTTAATGAATTCTCTGACTGAATATATGGAATCAACTGGCGATATAAAGTAAAACTATAACGATAATCATACATACACCACATTATTGCACTATTATTAACGTGACAAGTTTATTATTGATTCGGGATTTATTAAAATGTATTATGGTAAATGATGTTATTAATAAACTGAATTCAAAAAAGGTTAGAACTCTTTGATTTTATTTTAATGTTGTCATAATTGTGAGAAATAAGATACAACAATACTATCTCATTCTTCTAACACTAATGTGTCTTTGTTTTCTCATACTGAGGGGTCCACAGTTTTAAAGTTTGATCCCAAGAACCAGTACAAATGGCCATTCCATCGGGGCTACACTTGACACCAGCCAGCCTATTGCCATGTCCTTCTAGACTGTATACAACCTCACCCTTTAAAACATCCCAAACTTGGCAACCAAGGTTGATATAACAAGAATACATAAGACGCCCAGAACCACTAAAATCAAGTGATATCACTCCTCGGTCCTCGAAATAATTTGTTGCCAAAGAAATGGGTGATTTTGGGGAACTACTGCTGCTTTGATACTCGTTAGAGTTCAAGAACACATTCTCCTTTTGAAGCGGGGAACCCCGGTCATTAATTGAATACAATGCTATTGTACAATCAGCCCTCAAATCAAATAATGATATGGTACCATCGTCATTACCCACTGCAACTGAATTTCCATCTGGAAAGAATTTCAGACAATTGGAGTCGCAACTGCCAATTGAAAATTGCTGTACCGCTGAAGGTGATCTGACATCCCAGATAAAAGTGTATCCATCAGAACCACAAGAAGCAAACATATTGTTTTTGCTCAGATTGGTAACAGGGATTGATATTGCCAGAACATCTCCTAAATGATCCGAATACTCTCTAACTCTCTTTGCTTTAGGTATATCCCACAGGGCACAGGTCATATCACCACTCGATGTAACCACACGGGACTCAGAGACAAATTCAACACCAGATATATACCCAGTATGACCTTTGAATATTGAGGTTACATTCTGCTGTACAGCACTACCTCGTGGCATTCTATAAATTGTACAATTATTGTTAAGCCCAGCACTTGCAGCAAGAGCCCCACTTGGAGATAGTGCACATGTCAACACCCATTGTGAATCCAAAGGGATTGCGCTTCTCTTGAGTCCCGTCAAGCTATCCCATACAATCATAAATCCATCCTGACTCGCGCTCAAGATAAGTTTAGAGTCCCTACTCCATCTGAAATCGGCAATTTTGTTAGTATGACCTTTCAAAATGCCAACAGGTTTTAGGTTGATTGCCCCAGGCGTGATTGCCGGCACACTAGCCGTCATTTCCAACAAATTTGTATCCTGTTTCCTAGCCTTGACTTTTTCAATTTGGTTCTGGAGATCTTTGGTTTCATTTCTGGCCTTTTCTATCTGCTCTTGTACCACTACTTTCAATTCATCACTACTGTTATTGGACGTATTCAAATACTGGGAAATGATATTACCAGTACCAATAGTATTCATGACCAAATCCAATGCAAAGAAAATAGGATACCCAACACTATTAATACTTGGATTTTTTTTTGATAATGTTAAGTACTCTAATAACTAGTATAGCTGTATATGCAATATTTGGGAATTAACCTGGAATACATATTTATAAGTAAACATGAGAAGATCGGTAGAAACAACAGCGATGCCATTGAACATATAATTCCTCAATTAATAAGGATAACAAAGAGTCATATTCGACCATATTATCTCAACATTGTAGTTTAGTACAGTAGGGAACGAAAGGAATACAACGTCATAATATCACTCTAAGTTGAGGTAATCATTGTCTTCACAATGACAATCACCTCAATGGATTGTTTGAGGAGTAACAGACTCTACAGCATGATTATTAAAGGGTCTGAACGAATGGTGTCAACATTCAGTTGGGGCTCAATGCCATATTTTCATATGTGACTCAACTGCTACAATATACTCTTGCGGGGCATTTAGCTTAACACATGGAAATCCTTACCAAGTAAAGTATTACAAATAGTGTGACAAGGGTTAAGAGTAACGGTCTCGCGACATATTTGGCCTTATAACAGTAGTAACCAGCAAGATCAGTTAACATAAGTTAAGCATTGCAATATTAGGCTAATTCACTTCTGTATTGTAATATGCCAGTTCGCTTATCGTCACCGGGTACCTCATCTCAAATTCATCCCGCAATCGAATCAGAAGGGTAATAACAACGGCAAGGACCAAATGCTCCACTGATGATTTTATATCTTTTCTATATTATCCTTGTATATTATATAATTAAATTAGTATATATATTACCGGTACATAAAGTAATACGCATTCCAGCTTACTTTGAAATAATATAACATTTTGCTAAATGCTGGTACGGTCATTGGGGTCGCAAGTTGTGCGAAGACAGATGGGGTTCAGTGTGCTCGGGGGAAGACCTGTGCAACAGTTATTGCTGCGGAGACTGTTTGCTGATGCACAAACTATAGGTAGATTTGGCCCCATTCAGAGGATGGTGTTTGAGTCGATACGGTTCCATCACCCTAAATTTACGCCGTTCCTGATTTGGAACAGCAAGAGGAATATATCGATTATTCCTAAGATTGTTGGGAAAGTAGTTCGTATACCCGTTTATGTCGGTGGTGGTATGGCAGCGGCTGGTAGCTATATTGCATATAAACTTGAAGAGGCAAATACGTATACGAAGGACAAACTAGACAGGCTCAAAGATTTCTCCGATGCCGTCAAGGATAAACTTGGAGGAATATGGGGCCAAGAAGGAGATGGTAACAGTGGCAATAACAATAGTGATGGTACTCTGCCTACTGCTACCCTAATAGCTTCTTTGGTTGATGAAGATGAAGAAATGAACAAAAAGAACAGAGATGAACAGGAAGACGATGATGACGACGATGATGAATTTGATGAAGTTGATAATACTCAGGATGAGATGCTTAATCTAACAAAACAAATGATTGAAATTAGATCTATACTAAATAAAGTTGACTCTGCATCAGCTAATTTGACTTTGCCTTCAATTGTTGTAATTGGATCACAATCATCGGGTAAGTCATCAGTACTCGAGTCCATTGTGGGTAGAGAATTCTTACCAAAAGGTAGTAATATGGTTACTAGAAGACCAATAGAACTCACTTTAGTTAACACACCAAATGTTCAGGAAACCACAGCTGATTTTCCGTCTCTACGGGTCTACAATATGAAGGACTTCAGAGAAGTCAAGAGAATGCTGACGGAATTGAACCTTGCTGTGCCTGCTTCAGAAGCTGTGTCGGAGGAACCCATTCAATTGACAATTAAATCCGCACATGTTCCTGATCTGTCGTTAGTGGATTTACCAGGTTACATTCAAGTCGAAGCTGCCGATCAACCTATGGAACTAAAGTCCAAAATTCGTATGCTTTGTGATAAATATCTAGCTGAACCAAATATTATATTAGCGATCTCTGCTGCTGATGTAGACTTAGCCAATAGCTCTGCTCTCCGCGCATCAAAAGTTGCTGATCCCCAAGGTTTGAGAACAATTGGTGTTATAACAAAACTAGATTTAGTGTCTGCAGAGGAGGCAAGAAAAATCTTAACTAATAGAAAATATCCACTTACCATGGGCTATGTGGGGGTGATAACTAAATCTCCAACCGGTTCCCAATTCCCTGGACTGTTTCACGATAACGCCAATCAAGGGATTGGTGGTATGTTCGGTAAAAAGAAAGCAAATGATGATAACAACATTAATAAAACTGAACATGGAATTGGCATAAATCAGAATCTATCTAGACAATTTGAAAAAAGCTACTTTAAGGAAAACAAGAGGGTATTCACCGACTGTCAAGTTTCTACGAAAAGATTAAGGGAAAAACTGATCAAGATATTGGAAATTTCTATGTCTAATGCTTTAGAACCTACCTCTACATTAATACAACAAGAACTAGATGATACATCATATCTTTTTAAAGTCGAGTTTAATGATAGACAATTGACCCCCAAATCTTACCTATTGAACAACATCGATGTCTTGAAGTTAGCTATTAAGGAGTTTCAGGAAAATTTCCACAGAAATGAACTCAAGTCTATATTAAAGGCTAGCTTAGACCAAAAAATACTGGATTTCCTCGCCTCAAGATATTGGAAAGATGATAATTTAGTTGAGTTATCTAACACAAATGATAAAACCAATGAAAACGAAATGATGTATTGGCATAAAAAACTTGAGCTAGCATCCTCAGGTCTAACAAAGATAGGTATTGGAAGGATGTCTACTATGCTGGTTACAAATTCAATTTTGAAAGAACTTGATAATATTCTACAATCCACACAACTGAAAAATCATGAGCTTATCAAAGAGCTGGTAACTAATACAGCTATAACTGTGCTCAACTCCAAATACTATTCAACTGCTGATCAAGTTGAGAATTGTATTAAGCCATTTAAATACGAGATTGATTTAGATGAGAGGGATTGGAGTTTGGCCAAAAAACACTCAACACAGCTCATTAAAGAAGAGCTTAGACAATGTACAGAGCGTTTTGAGGCAATTAAGAATATCGTCGGTAGTAAGAAATTACAACATGTAATGTCACACCTCCAACAAGATCCCACCAAGCAGGAAACTCTCGGGATGTCTAAACTACTACTTGAACGAGGGTCGGAGGCTCTGTTTTTGGATAAGAGGGCACAGATACTGAACTTCAGACTAAAGATGTTAAAGAACAAGTGTCGTTCAACAAGCGACAAGGATAAATGTCCTGAAGTTTTCCTGAGTGCTGTCAGTGATAAACTAGCATCCACAGCTGTACTATTTTTAAATGTCGAGCTTTTGAGTGATTTTTTCTATAACTTCCCTATCGAATTGGATAAGCGGTTGAACCAGCTAGGTGAAGAACAAATAGAAATGTTTGCGAAGGAAGATCCTAAGATTTCCAGACATATTGAATTGCAAAAACGCAAAGAGCTTTTGGAGCTGGCTTTGGAGAAGATAGACTCCATTCTTGTATTTAAGAAATCCTATAAAGCAAAGAGAACATAGAGTAATCATAAATAATAGTTATGTAAATATGTTCACATGTTAGAATGTTGATGAAGAATCCCAATTTTTGTGTATTCCTTCTTTTAATTCTATAGGTATAGAGACCAATGACTTAATATATTATACAAATGAAATAAAAAATAATAATATAAAGCAAATGATACACTTGCTTCCTGGGGATGAGACAAGAACCTCTTCATCAACAAAAATTACCTAAACGCGGTATGTATACACCCGCCAATTACATCATGGCGTGAATAGTGTAATCTAGTTCCCATCTGAAAAAGACTATTTTTACCCCATCATTATCCAGCAAACGTGTCTATTAATGCTTTGAGTGTAATTTATGTGCAATTTTATTTTGGTTGTTTGGTTGTTTGGCTGTGATATTAGAATGAGAACTTTCTAGTGATTCAATCTCTCTTTTCCAATGGGTTGTATCTCAAAAACTTTTCAATCAAATCAACATGTGTTAGAATCATTCTTCTACAACAGTATCTCTTCAGACCAAGACGAGATAGAGCAGTACCTTCATCGAGCTCATCTTCTTGCAACATGTTCAAGTAACTCTCCCATTTGTCACCAACAACTTTCCCACAAGAGAAACATCTAACTGGAACAATCATCTTCGCTTTCTACCACTCAGCTAAGTTCACCTACTCAAACAACACTGAAACAATAAATAGCCAGAAACTTCGTATCCTTTTAAGCTACTATGTCCTTTTGAGCTTATGCTCATCGCTTGCATTTTTTGGGTTTTTGATTTATTTTTGACAAAAAATTTTCAATACGTAACTAGCGATGTCTCTGCCAAAGCTATGTTTGATGAGCTGCGATTTACATACTAGTAATAGTTATACAAATTCATCAAAGTAGTCTATTTTACGCTATTTAGCGGATAATAGTTTCTTGTGTATTTTCCATCTAACAGACAATATTTTATGATATATTTGTTATTATTCAATAGTTTTTCAAAAGCGTATTATTTAGTTTTTTGTAGCTGGTTGAGAATTTAAAAGCAATGGTTCTATTGTATTTGATGACAAGTTGGTGCCTAAAAATTTGTTGTTGCATTTAATGGGATTCGTTTGACGTTCCGTGGTGGGTACTTCCGGAGTGGATCCTTGACTTTGTTTTCAGCTTTTAATTTTTTTTTTTAATTTCCACATATTTATTGAATTTTAAATTAAATAGTATTTTATTCTGCTTATCTAAATACTTACTAGGGTACTTGTTAATAGGCTGTTAGTTTTTAGTGTAGGTTTATTTTCGTTATTGTTGTAAATATTTTTTAGTTGCAGTCTTTTCTGTTATATTTCTTCCTTTATGCAGTTATTTGTTTATTCTTTGAAGTTAAGTTTAACGCAAAAATACAATAACAGCATTATACAAATACGCTAATAACCGACAAATGTCAAGCATGACTCCTGCCATTACGTCCTTATTGGACACCGACATGTACAAGATTACCATGCATGCTGCAGTTTTCACTAACTTCCCAGATGCTAGAGTAGTCTACAAGTTCACCAATAGGACTGCACAATTTCATTTCAACAAGAGAGCAGTCGATTGGATCAAAGAGCAGTTTAGGCTACTAGGCGACCTCACGTTTACACACGATGATGTTGAGTATTTAGCTCGTGAGATTCCCTTTTTGCCTGCAAAATATCTTCATTACATTGAGAATGGGTTCACTTTGAAGCCTGATGAACAAATAGAACTAGACTGCCAGGAGATAAAAGGTAAAGAAGACCAATATGACCTTCATATCCTAGTGAAAGGTCTGTGGATTGACACTATCCTTTACGAGATTCCAATACTGGCTTTATTGTCTGAGGCTTACTTCAAATTTGTTGACACTGACTGGGATTATGAGAACCAACTATCTAACGCCAAAGAAAAGGCCCTAAGATTATTCGAAAACAACCTATCCTTTAGCGAATTTGGAACTAGACGTCGTAGGTCTTTCAAGACTCAAGATTTGGTCATGGAAGGTATCATGCAAGCTGTGAAGGAAAATCCTGAGAAATACAGGCCGTTGCTTTTGGGTACCTCTAACATTTTATTCGCTAAGAAGTACGGAGTCAAACCAATTGGTACAGTCGCCCATGAATGGATCATGGGTATAGCATCCATCACTGGCGATTATCCAGAGACTAACAGAATTGCCATGGATTACTGGATTAAGACATTTGGCAAAGAGCATGCAGGCCTTGCCTTGACTGATACCTTTGGTACCGACGACTTCTTAAAAAGCTTCAAGCCTCCATATTCCGATTATTACATTGGTGTTAGACAAGATTCTGGAGATCCAATAAAATACACAGAAAAGATTGCACACCATTTCCATGATGTACTGAAACTACCAAAATTCTCTAAATTCATATGTTACTCAGACTCGCTTAATATTGACAAAGCTATCGAATATGGCAAGGTTGCAGAGGCTCATGGCATAAAGTCCACCTTTGGCATAGGTACAAATTTTACGAATGATTTCCACAAAAAGTCCGATCCTTCTGTCAAAAGTGCACCATTAAATATTGTTATTAAACTACTAGAAGTGAATGGTAACCACTCAATTAAGATTTCAGATAATGCAGGTAAAAATATGGGTGACCCAGATACTGTAAAAAAAGTAAAGGAACAACTGGGATATGTTGAACGTCAATGGGCTGGAGGTAATGAAGCCCATCGTTCTGCTGCATGATGAACACTAGAAGAAATCTTATATGTTAAACATTACTTTTTATAATACATTGTACCTATATTAGTTGCTGAAAATCCCTGTTATTGAAAATTATTTACTGTCTCATTTATTTCTGTTATTTGTTATACTGTAGTATTTTGGATTATTTCTTAACGTTAACCTTAAACAAAAAAAATACTTGGATTAGTACATTCATATCAAACTATATTTGCGATATTATAATCAAATATGCAGTTCAGATTGCCTATATTTGATGTAACACTATAGTACTCTAGTATTAAATTGAAAAAGGGCAACAAGAAATAACAAACATTAAATAAATGATCTATCTATATTCTTTATGTAAACAATTAATGCTTTCAATTAAAATGATCTGGTTTGCTCACGTTAAATACGCAGCATCACATATTTGAACATGCTAGCTTTTCGAGCGAATAATCGAATTATAGGAAAATTCATAAATAAAATAACCAATATTAGATAAACTAATATCTATAATATCATTCACATTATCGATATGTTGCATATGACAAGACCTTTGTCTGCAAAGCTAGTTACAATGCAAGCAAGATTTTAGTTTTTGATCTCTATAAGAGAAAAACTCTAGTAAAGCTTGGTAACATGTTATATACTGGGTCAAATTTTGAACCATTGAAACTCTCTGCCTTCTGAGCTCATTGACAATTATAAAAATGAGATCCTGACTAGCATTCCAAACATCAATTTTATTTGACTTATTAGTCCTCTCACACAATATGTTAAGTAGGAAATCTAAAGTAATGAAAACACCAGTTCGACCACATCCTGCCGAACAATGTACCAGAACTGGAGTACATTTCAATTTTTCCATGATTTCTTCATCAACTATGCTAACAAACTCAAAATAATGTGAGTCATCATAAGTACCTTTTCTTAATTCATCCACCAATCTGATAGGATCTATAGAGAGCATTGCCTTAATTTTATGAAGTGTTAGAATTTGCTTCATCCCTACACCACATGAGTCTAACCAACCTTTATATTGTATCTGGTAAACAGTCCATTGTTTAGTCTCTTTGTCGTTATTTTTTTTTATGTTAAAGACCCTAAGAACGCATCCATCTAAGCCACATACATTATCTATTATATCAGTAATATTAATGATGTACTTGTGACATGTTTGGCTGTTCCAATAAATATCCCATTTTTTCATATTCAATTCATCATCTGAATTCAAAGAAATAATAATTTTCACTTTAGAAGTCATCACAACTTTCCAAAAGTCATCTACAGTTGAGGGCAAGGGGGCTTGAGTAGCGATATAATGGAAATCGGGATTTATCTGAGGCAAGTTCAAGTAACTTGCATTGAAATAATCATTGAATTGTTTATTATTGTACTTCGAAGATCCTGGAATAGTTGGGCATATTGGGACTTCACTTTCAAAATATGGATTGTAATTTGTTATCAACTGTTGATCAGCGCCTTCTTGATCCATACGTTTGGGACTCAATGAAAACTCCATGGGGCTGGTTGACACTGGGGATGGTTCTAATTTGACTCTTGTATGTTCATAAGGTAGGATGTTAGAATATCTGTTTCTATGTAAGGATTGAATTCCCTTACTTATCTCATAATTGTTCGCTGGGGTATCAAGTATATCGCTATCGGTATCAAATGATGATGTGGAAGTGCACGAATGCAGAGTCGATTTCGAGGAATTGACGTCAGTCGGAATTGTTATCTTCAAGTCCTTGGCTTGCTTTTTCCTTTTTGAGTGTTTGTATTGTTTTTGCAAGTGTGAAAGGGAATATATTTTTGAAGAGCCTGCTCTTTGCGAGTTATCGCTATCTAATGATGTCGAGGAGTTATTGTTGTAATTCAAACATCTTTCCAGTCGTTTCGTTTCTAAGACTTCTAGTAATTTGAAGTTGTCGTATATTTTCGTTAAGACAGTATCTTTGTTCTTAGCATCCGAGTAGAACTTCAGCCACTGTGGTAAGCATTCCTTAGAGGCCATCTCCGGGATCCGAAACTGGAAGTAAGTCTTTAGCGAATTAGGAGTGTATAATGTCGTATCGCTGTTTTTTTTGAAGCTGCTTACAAACACGTCTTTCTTCGGTATCTCGAGTTTTAAGTTCAACCGTCTTTTCTTTGAGGTAGTCTCTACTGGGGAGAACTTAATGGAGTTAACCTCGTCGGACGGCGACAGCACATATACCATCTCCGTACCGAGGCTGTTGTCTACATAGCTGATGAACTTCTCGATAAAGTAGTAGGTGGTCATCAGACACCGGTGAAAGCTGGACACATTATCAAAGAATACCACTGTCTTTGTATGTCGTATCAGGTCCAACAGCAGGGCCTTCCGCTCGTCATCCAGCGTTATATCTATTAGCTTGGCGAACCCATACACGGGCCTCTTCAACAGCGTGGTCGGAAGCTTCAAATTCACTTTCATGACGCTCTTGTCCTTGTTCTGCATCAGAAAACTCTGTGAATGGGAAGCCAGGTCTATCACCAACACGGGGTCCGACGACACTGCACTGAATATGCCGTCGACATACTTCAAAGTGTTCATGGGCTTCCCACTCAGATCAACAGTGGCACCAACTGCACAGGCCATACTTCAAACGCTCGTTTCCCTCCTTCTCCAGCAAGGAAAGACAACAACTGTAACAAGATGGGCTCCTTTATACCTTGATCCACTACATCCAGCATCCCAAATGAGACGACGTCATCAGTACTTCCAGTTTCACCCCCCATTGTACGTTACGTTAGACTCAGGGTTCTACAATTAGAAAGGCCCAGCCCCATAGAAAGTGATCTACACTTTTGAAAGGGGGGGGGGGCACAGCAATTCACGTGATAAACTTACAATACCCACCAGTGCCCGGTATACATGGATATATATTTATAATCATGTGTATATATGTTGTGTATGTGTATGTGTATGCGTATAGCTGTATGTAGGTGCATTCTCTGGGAAGGGAGGCTTTGGTATATGGTGGACTGCAACTAAGTTTGTATTATTATGCAATCCTAGACGTTTCTGAGTTATTTTTTTGCACTGAGACGCCCCTCCTTCCCCCCAAGCCTCGAGGGGCACAGATATGGCATAGCTGACAGGGGTAGTATGTCTCTCATACGTATATGGTACATTGGCGTTACTGAATGGTACTTTGCTATGACTACACTCTCTGTGCTGCAATGTCCGAAAGTAGATTAAATTAAGATTCCGTTTTCGGACATCACTCCCGTTTTCGGAAATTAGATTTTAAATTACCTTCCGTATTGGGACATATCCTAATTAATCGCTGTATCAACAAGAAGGTGAAAGCTAGCAGCGGCTCCCCAAATTTTTAAGGTCGATGCTTTGCAGATATAACTACCCAAGTCTTAACTGTATTCACAGCTGTTTTCTGCCGGAAACTGTGGTGAATCAGCCGAAAGTGTTCATTCCTAGGGGGTTTCGGTAAAGCATGTAGATATTCATACAGCAGTTCCCTCAGCTAGGCTAAGCAGTATGTGCAACACAATATTCTTTATTTAGCTATAATTGCGACTGTGTATTCCAACTATGCTTTGCAAACATCAGTGGCATATGGCGACCCCATGTCTAGTTTGTATAACAACTCTGCTAATTCGGGTGTGGTGTGTGGGTGTACCTCATCGCATTGACCAAAAAAAAACTGAAAAATTTCTGAAAAATTTTTGATCCGATGAGGGCAAAATGGCAAAGAGCACGCTGGGAAGCTTGCGATGAGGCATAATAAAAGGTGTTGTATAGAGTATAAAGGTGTCATTTGCTTGCGGGGAATTGGTTTACCTAGTAGACAGACGGTAAGCTGAAAAAAAAAGTATATTAAATTGTGGGGTAGATGTTGCACTCTAAGGATGAGGCTTTTGAAGATCTGCTGAAGCCGGTGTACAAGGGCAAGAAGCTGACCGATGAGGTGAACACTGCTGATGACAAGTGGAACTTGCTTCCTGCGTTTTTGAAAGTGAAGGGTCTTGTGAAGCAGCACCTGGACTCCTTCAATTACTTTGTGGACGTTGATCTGAAGAAGATTATAAAGGCGAACCAGCTGATTTTGAGTGATGTCGATCCAGAGTTTTACCTAAAGTACGTGGACATCAGGGTCGGACAACGGTCCGGTAGTCCCCACAAGGACCAGCTGGTGCCGCCTCATGAGTGTCGGCTGAGAGACATGACATACTCCGCGCCTATCTATGTTGATATCGAATACACGAGGGGACGCAACATTATCATGCACAAGAACGTCGAGATAGGTAGAATGCCTATCATGTTGAGGTCTAACAAGTGTATCCTACATGGAGCTGATGAAAAGATGATGGCTAGGCTGAGCGAGTGTCCCTTGGATCCAGGTGGCTATTTCATCGTGAACGGTACAGAAAAAGTTATTCTTGTCCAGGAACAACTTTCAAAGAATAGAATTATTGTCGAAGCTGATGAAAAGAAAGATATTGTACAAGCATCGGTGACCTCCTCAACACACGAAAGAAAGTCCAAGACCTATGTTGTCACTAAGAATGGTAAAATCTATCTGAAACATAACTCTATTGCTGAGGAAGTGCCCATCGTTATTGTATTGAAAGCCGCAGGTATCATTTCCGACTTGGAAATTATGCAGTTGGTTTGTGGTAATGATAGTAGTTATCAAGATATATTTTCTGTTAACCTAGAAGAAGCTGCCAAATTGAACATATGCACTCAGCAGCAAGCATTAGAATACATCGGTGCTAAGGTAAAGACAATGAGAAGACAGAAACTGACTATTCTACAAGAAGGTATTGAAGCCATTGCAACCACAATCATTGCTCATTTAACTGTTGAAGCCCTTGACTTTAGAGAAAAAGCTTTGTACATTGCTACAATGACTAGAAGAGTTGTGATGGCCATGCATAATCCAAAAATGGTCGATGATAGAGACTACGTTGGTAACAAGAGATTGGAATTAGCAGGGCAATTAATCTCCCTTTTGTTTGAAGATTTGTTTAAAAAATTTAACAACGATTTCAAGCTAAGTATCGATAAAGTCTTGAAAAAGCCTAATAGAGCCATGGAGTACGATGCATTATTGTCCATCAATGTCCATTCAAACAATATCACAAGCGGTTTAAATAGAGCTATTTCTACTGGTAACTGGTCCTTGAAGAGATTTAAGATGGAAAGGGCTGGTGTCACACATGTTTTATCGAGACTGTCCTATATTTCTGCTTTAGGTATGATGACCAGAATTTCTTCCCAGTTTGAAAAGTCAAGAAAGGTTTCTGGTCCAAGAGCTTTGCAGCCTTCTCAATTTGGTATGCTATGTACTGCTGATACTCCAGAAGGTGAAGCGTGTGGTCTAGTTAAGAACTTGGCACTTATGACACATATTACCACTGATGATGAAGAAGAACCGATTAGAAAATTATGTTACGTTTTAGGTGTTGAACCGATAAGTTTATTGGACAGTGCCTCTCTTCATTTAAATTACGGTGTGTACCTAAATGGTACACTGATTGGTACTACCAAATTTCCCTCAAATTTTGTTTCTAGATTTCGTTTCTTAAGAAGAACAGGTAAGGTTTCTGAGTTTATTTCTATATATACAAATGATCATCACAATGCCGTCCATATTGCAACTGATGGTGGTAGAATTTGTAGACCATTGATTATTGTTAAGGATGGAAAATCGATGGTTGAAGCAGAACACTTAAAGAGATTACTTTCCGGTGAACTTGTTTTTGATGATTTCTTGAAATTGGGTTTGGTTGAATACCTTGATGTTAATGAAGAGAATGATTCTTATATTGCACTTTATGAAAAGGATATTACGCATGACATTACACATTTGGAAATTGAACCATTTACAGTTTTAGGTGCGGTTGCAGGTTTAATTCCATATCCTCATCATAACCAATCTCCAAGAAATACATACCAATGTGCGATGGGTAAGCAAGCCATTGGTGCTATTGCATACAATCAATTTAAAAGAATTGATACATTATTGTACTTGATGATATATCCTCAACAGCCTATGGTGAAGACTAAAACTATTGAGTTAATCGATTATGATAAATTGCCCGCTGGACAAAATGCAACTGTTGCTGTCATGTCTTATTCCGGTTACGATATTGAAGATGCCTTGGTTTTGAACAAATCATCGATAGATAGAGGTTTTGGTCGTTGTGAAACGAGGCGTAAAACAACAACTGTGCTAAAGAAATATCCAAACCATACTAAAGATGCATTGTGCGGTATGAGAGTTGACGAAAATGGAGAAGCAATTTGGCAACATGAATCTTTAGGTCCTGATGGTCTAGGTGAAGTCGGATTGAAAATACGAAGTGGTCAAATTTACATTAACAAGTCTGTTCCAGTACAATCCTCTGATGCCATGGCTGTGAATCAAGCTCAGTATCGTGAGACACCTGTTATATACCGTGCTCCGGAACTATCTATTATAGACCAAGTAATGATGTCAACTTCTGATAATGACCAAGACTTGATCAAGGTTTTATTAAGACAAAACAGAAGACCGGAGTTGGGTGATAAATTCTCATCTCGTCATGGTCAGAAAGGTGTTTGTGGTATTATTGTACAACAAGAAGATATGCCATTCAATGATCAAGGTATTTGTCCAGATATTATTATGAATCCACACGGTTTTCCTTCTCGTATGACTGTTGGTAAAATGATTGAATTAATTTCTGGTAAAGCAGGTGTTTTGAATGGATCCTTAGAATACGGTACATGTTTCGGTGGGTCCAAGCTGGAAGATATGTCTAAAATATTAGTAGATCAAGGTTTCAATTATTCTGGTAAAGACATGTTATATTCTGGTATTACCGGTGAATGTTTGCAAGCTTATATTTTCTTTGGTCCGATTTACTATCAAAAATTGAAACATATGGTGCTGGATAAAATGCACGCGAGAGCAAGAGGTCCAAGAGCAGTGCTAACTCGTCAACCAACTGAAGGTAGATCTCGTGATGGTGGTCTAAGATTGGGTGAAATGGAAAGAGACTGTGTTATTGCATATGGTGCTTCACAGCTTCTTTTGGAGAGATTGATGATTAGTTCAGATGCTTTTGAGGTTGATGTTTGTAGTAATTGTGGTTTGATGGGTTACAGTGGCTGGTGCTCAACATGTAAGAGTGCAGAACATATTATCAAGATGACTATTCCATATGCAGCTAAGCTACTATTCCAAGAATTACTTGCCATGAACATTGCACCCAGACTGAGACTGGAAGACATTTTCCAAGAGTGATCTCATAGGAACTAGTTTGGTCAATAGCATTCAAATCATCGGTAGTTAGTTCATATTGCATTTTAGAAAAGGGTAAAAAAAAAGTTAAATAAGTAGTAATTTCAAATTTTAAATGTATTAAAATTCAGATGCATTGCATTTCCTGTCATAAAAAATAACAGCAATATTATACAGATTTTTATATTTATAAAAGAGTGAACATCTATTCAGACATTTCCTCGTCTTCGCTGTCTTCATCGTCTAAGTTCTTTTCGATAACATTTTCATCGTCATCGCTTTTATCATCCTCACTTTCTTCTAAACTTTCTCTCAAGAGTTTGTTCTTTTCTTCTCTAACTTCTCTTTGGACAACAACATAAGCACCTAATGGGGTCTTTTCCCAAGGCAATTCATTCAAAAACCTTGCAACTTCTGTCTTATTGTTTGGACCAAAATCAATCTTGGATCTCTTGTCTTCAATTAATCTAATATTTTGATTCAACTTCTCAACTATATTTAGTAATTGCTTGTTGAATTTGATGTTTTTAGAAGTCTTGGCATAACGACGTAGAGAAATAACGACTGGTGTTGCTAGTTCAGGGAAAGCTACACTTTTTGAGTACAGAACCAAATATTCACCTACCAAGTCGATAAATTGTTCACATAGGCCCTCTTGATATGTTCTTGTACCTAAATAAGCAGCAGTACATTTGATATTGTGATCAAAATCGAATGCTACAAGATTCTGGCTTTTCTTGGGATTTCTGGTGAATGCTGTGGAGCTTAATATTTCTGAAAGTAGAGGGTAGATGGGTATAAATACAGCAGTGTTTTGAGACATTCTAATCATTGATCTAATCAAATAAAATCTAAGCGGAAAGAATTGTGGGGTAGGAATCAATCTAGCTGCACCAAGGGTAACTTGTACAAGTGGATAAATTAATTGCCTTAATGGAGATTCATGATTACCTTCTTTCTCCGGGTTGCAGGAGAATGAAAGAACACGGGACCAAAAATCCAATGAATGGCAGAATTGCCAATTATAGACAATTTTGTACGCTTCAGCTGGGTTTCCTTTACTGGTTTTTTTTGTGGTTGAGTTAATAGTGTTTCTCAAATGAATAGCCAACTGTCTGATATATTCAAAACCAACTTGGTAGCTGACGACCTCATCTATACCAAAAAGCTCGGCTGCAGAGTTTTTTTGAAAGTTAATTAAAGGCATAGTACGAATGTTAGTTCTACGACAGCTCTTAATGAATGTTGAATAAGTGGTTTTCAAAACTAATTCTAATATAGCTTTCTTGAATTCCTTAGATGCACTATGTAAGAAGGCAAATGTAGCAATCTGAGTTTCAACATCGTTGGTCGTGGACCACACTTCAACGATGTTCTTTATTAGTTCTTTTAAGATTCTTCTGTAAGAGATGAAATAAGGCATTAGACTGTTCACTGAATGTAAAGCTAGAGCTGCAGATTCGGTGTTTGTGATATCTGCGATAAAAGTAAGTAGGGCAGCAGCATGAGACTTAATTATGGATGATAATTTGGTGACAGTTTTGTTGCTTGGCAAAGTCCTAGTACCTTTAGTTTCCTTGTATGGAACTAGCTTTTGAACAGCGGCAGGAAGATCTTTTAGTGCAATGAACATCAGTTCTTGGAATGCCTTTTCATCAGTAACTGCGTATTTGTACTCTTCTGTATCCTCATCTCTGTTCAAGTTGATAGCCATCTTAAAAGCGCTAACCACATTTCTTATCAGTTTCAAACTTGGTGATTCGCGAAGCTGAGTCTTCCATTGTTTTACCAACTTATGAGTCAATTCTATTTGGTTGGCCTTCCTTTCTTCTTCTTTGCCTTCAATGTCAGAGTCTGAATCAATCTGTTGTTCCTCATTGTCATCCTCTTCTTCCTCATTATCATCAACACCATCTAGAGGGTTTGATCCAGCAAAGTCAAGCAAATCCTTGTCATTCTCTTCTAGATATTTGAAAAACTCCGGATCATTCTTGGATAGCTCATCCATGTTAATGTCACCTTCTTCATCGGAAGAAGACTCATCAGAGCTGTCGCCCTTGGATTCAGCTTGCTTTTTCTTCAGTTTCTTGTTCTCCTTTGGTAATTCAATACCTTTCTCAAAAAATTCATCGACAGGCATGTCTCTAAACACTTCATCCTTAGAGGACTTTTTCATTTTCTGTTCTTCCTTGGTCAATGCCTTGGCTTTCTTTTCTTCTTCAGTTTTGTTACCACGACGACCCTCTCTACGCTTCTTTTCAATCTTATTCTTCTTTCTTTGCTCTAAAGCATCTTTCAAATGCTTCGATTGAAACTTCTTTGTGGCCTTTGATACTTTACCCATCTTGAATAAGTTTCTAATTTGATATCCCAGATGTGCCTGTCAGTTACTTAAACCTTTTTAACACTAATCTAATATGTTTAATGGGATACCGCAATATCTAAATTCCAAATAGCTACCTTTAAAACTATACTGAAGAGAATATAATTAATGTGATGCATTTAACACTATGAAGCCATTTTTATGCGATGAGATGAGCTCATCGCAGCTTTTTTTTCAAAATTTGAAAAATTTTCAGAAATCCGTCAAATGTGCCGATGAGCTTGCCGAGAAATATGAGCATATAAGCTAAAACATAGCATCTATCGGTAGTTATTGGCTAACAGCGTTAGACAACCAAATATTGTTAGCTGTCACTACAAATAGAGGAACTCACTATAATATTGTGATGAGGTTTCGACGTTATTTTTCCAGTACTTTCAAGCGATTAATTGACTGTAACAGCTGTGGTGTCAAACTTCAAAACAAGCAACCCGGTGCTCTAGGATATTATACTAAGAAAGATGATAATCTGGTTAAGAAAATTACTCTCGAAGATGTTAAGTATTTAATATTTGGTCAGGATATCCAGCGAATAAAGGAAATGACTGTTGATACAGAAAATTATGATATAAAGTTAGAAAAGCCATTGATTTGTAAAAGATGTAGTGAAGCCCTACACAATAACAAGTATAACGCTACTGAATTTAAGGATATTCCATTTGAAGAAGTTGAGAAGCAGATTCCTCTCCACTCAAATGTTGTTCATACAGCTCCTATTTTGGAGTTTCCATTTCATATCAATTCTCAATTACTGAAGAATAGAACCTTCAACACCACGATGGTTTTTACGAAAGCTGATAGAGTATTCAAGAATAAGAAACAAGTGCAGAAACAGATACCTATTTTTCTTGATGCGTTTTTTGAGACCTATTTGAATTCAAAAGCTACTAGAAACATCGTGACTTCCACATTGAATAGGTGGAATCTGGATACACTGTTTTCGTTCTTGCATGGCACAAACTATTTTGTGGGTGAACCCAACTCTGGTAAATCCACCTTGATAAATGCATTGTTGAGGAGGTTGTTTGGGGTGAAGATTCGCGGTAATGATGTTAAAAACTTTGAGTTAGATAAGCAAGCCGAAGAAGAGCTCGCTGTTAGTAAAAAATTCTTTCTTGAGAAACAGTTAGCTGGAGTTTCACATATACCTAATCTAACAAGAACACTCCAAGCTTATAAAATCAAACAAAAGATAATATACGATCTTCCTGGCTATAGTAATTACAATTCTTATCGGATTGATGAGTTTATTGATCCAAAATGGTTGCAAAGATTCCGCAAAACTAGTATTTTTAGTGAAAAGAGGGTGAAAAAGAAGCGCTATGATTCAATTGTTGGGAATGAAAACGGCAAATGCCTAACATTGGGAGGAATCTTCTATTTGGTACCACCTCCGACGACTATTAACCAAATAGTATGTTATATACCAGGGGAATTGAGACAATTTCATAATACTGATAGAGGAATTGAAGTTTTAGGTAAAAGTGGGTCAAAGGAGCATCCACTAAATAAATACTGTGGTATCAAGCCAGGTATAGGCAAAGAAAAATATATTAGGCATATAATTCCTCCGTTTCAGGGTCCTATTGAAGTAGTTCTAAAAGACATCGGTTATTTCTCTTTGACTCCCACTGGAAAGTATGAATACAAAGGATTGTATGAGCTTTGGGTGTTAGATGGTATTGATGTCTGTATCAGAAAGCCACTGGAGAGGGTTGCAGAAGATAGTTATGACAAATCTCAAGAAGGAAAATACTATATTAAGGAACCAGTTGTAAGTCATACTTATGTTGTTGCCCATAATGACCCTAATCCTTTGCAAACAGTTAAAGAAACCTATGAAAAGGTAAAAGAAAGAACAGATGAGATTCTGAATAAATATAACCTAGAAAAGTTCGGAAACAATATGTGGCATTTCAAGTGGTAAAAGCAATGTAAATACAACAATAGTCACATGAATTACTGTATATATAAAATATGACCATAAATAGATATAGCATGTACTAGTTGCTGGTTTGGCTAGTAGGAAAAAACTTTATTATGACATTTTTAAAATATAATATCATAGATCAAAATAATAAAAGCCAATGTATAGTATTCTATCTACATAATTAATTAAATAAAACTGTAAAAAAATAGTAGTAACATATAAAATACACTAATATTAGGGATTAACATGTCTGCCAACCTGAAAAACAAAAGAAAAACAGAAAGAAATAAAGATAATAAAATACAGTGAAATGGAGAAAATGAAATTAAAATTTTGAAAGAAACCCCATGAAAATAAATGAGTTCCTAATCAACTCTGTAAAAGTTATGCAAATAACTTTTATCACAAAAATGAAATAAAATGCATCAAATGGAATAAGAATAAAAAAAATTGGAAAAACAAAAACAAATTAACAAAACAGTGCTAACATGACGGTTCTTTATTCTTATTCTGCTTTTAATTATCAAATAAGTAGGTAAAATATCCAGCCTCTCCAGCATTATCTTCCTCATATTGGTAAAACAAAAAAAAATGATCTCTCTATTTATTCTCTATAATCTTCATCATTAAACTCTCCTTGGGTATTTTATATCAAATAGTATCCAAACATTTGATAACAAAATAGATCAGAAGAACAAAAGGAGAATATTAAGAAGCAGCATAAACTCAAAATCAGACAAAATAACATACATTGTAGCTTTTTGTAACTTTTAAGCATTTAGAGTAATAAAAAAATAGCAGCAATTTTTGTTGCTAACAGTTAGCAATTCATAAAAAGAACCTCTGAAAAGAATAAAAAAGTATCAGAGGGTCAACTGATATTGAAGTGAAAAAAATAGTATTGTACACAGATAGTGAACAGAAAAATTACCACCAAGAGGAGGTCTTAGTGTTGGAAGCACCCCAGCCGCCAGCGGAACCACCAGCTCTGTCGTTACCCCAGCCACCAGTGGAACCACCGAAACCACCACCTCTGGCAGAACCCCAAGAACTGTTTCTGGAGTTTTGACCGAAGGAACCATTACCACCGTGTTTACGGTAATCTCTGGTGTTGCTGCTTCTGTTACCTCTGGTACTTCTGTTGCTACCACTTCTGCTGAAGGAGACTTCTCTTAGACAGTCTTCTAAGAATGGAGGAATTTCTTGGTTAGCTTCTTCCAAGATTTCGTATAGACCCTTAACGATGTTGTTGTTGTCTCTGTTGAAGAAGGCGGTAGCAACACCGGTGTTACCGGCACGACCAGTTCTACCGATTCTGTGAACATAGTCATCAACATCACTTGGCAAATCGTAGTTGATAACGTGGGTAACATTTGGAATATCCAAACCTCTAGCGGCAACAGCAGTAGCAACTAGAATGTTGGCTCTACCAGATCTGAAGGCAGCCAAAGCACGTTCACGTTCAGCTTGAGAACGGTCACCGTGGATGGCAGTGGCGCTGAAGTTTTGCATGATCAAGAAATCGGTCAGTTGGTCAGCCATTCTCTTGGTCTCAACGAAAATCAAAGTCAAGTTATCGTTGGAAGCAGCCAATAGATCTAGCAAAGCAGAGTTCTTGTCTCTGTTTTCAACGTATAAGATTCTTTGAGTAATGTTTTCGGAAGTGGAACCGACTCTACCGACAGACAAGAAGATGTAGTCGTGTAGGAAATCTCTGGCCAAATGTTGAATGTCGTGAGGGAAAGTGGCAGAGAACATCAGAGTTTGTCTTTCACCGGTTGGAGGCATGTCACAGTCTTCAACAATGTGTCTGATTTGAGGTTCGAAACCCATATCCAACATTCTGTCGGCTTCATCCAAGACCAGGTACTTGACATTGGATAGAGAAACCTTACCTCTTTCCAAAAGATCGTTTAGACGACCTGGGGTGGCAACTAGCAAGTCACAACCATGGTCCATTTCTCTCATTTGGTTACCGATTGGAGCACCACCGTAGACGACACATGGCTTAACCCAAGATCTGTAACAGAACTTCTTGGCTTCGTCGAAAATTTGTGTAGCCAATTCTCTGGTTGGGGCCATGACAACAGCAGTTGGGAAGGCCTTTCTTTGGTAAGAGTAACCATCGTTAGCGGCCTTCTCAGCTGGGCCGGTCAAGAAAGATTCGGACAAGACTGGGAACAAGAAACCACCAGTCTTACCGGAACCAGTTTGGGCACAGGCCATCAAATCTCTACCCTTGGAGACGATTGGTACGGAGTACTTTTGAACTGGAGTTGGCTTTGTGAATCTGGCCAACTTGATGTTTTCCAACAACAAGCTGTCCAAAGGTGGGGAAGTGAATTCGGTGATAGCTTCTGGTACATCTTCACCAGAGGCTTCCACTGGAATATCGTCGTAGTTGTCGAAGTTAATACCAGAGGATTGGAAGCTTGGGTCTTCTGGAGCACCGAACAGTTCAAGTTCGATTCTCTCATTTCTTTGGCCTGGAACGTGCTTGCCGTCAACCCATCTACCTCTCATACCACCACCGAAACCACCACGGTTACCGCCGAAGCCACCACGGTTACCACCGAAGCCACCACCGCGGCCGCCAAAGCCGAATCCACCACGGTCACCGTTGTTTCTGAAGAAACCACCACGGCCGCCACCGTTGTTGAAACCACCACGAGGAGCAGAATCGCCTCTTCTGCCACCACCGTTACGGATGTGAGGTGGAACGTAACCACCACGTCTTTGTTGCCCTTCAGGCATGGAAACTTGCTCTGCTAACTCAGTCATATTGGATATATGTATTACTTTCTTTATTTTTTGTAGTTTAGTCTTCTATTTCTTTTATAGTTTGGTATCTTTTTGCAAAAAATTTACCTCTATATCGTGTTCGTGCGTATTTCTTCCTCTATAATATGAAAAGAAAGGCAGTAGTCTTGGTTTTCTATTATTCCAAATATTACAAGAATACCCAGAACCACAAGAAGCAGAAGAAACTAACTGCTTTATATACTTAATTTCCCGCCACAAGCTCATCGCCCAGAAGTTTTTTTCAGTTTTTCACCTGACAATCTGGCAGCTCGCTGAAAAATTTTCACCTGGGGTCGCCTGCTACGTAGAGTGATCACGTTTATGAATAGCACATTATATAGTGGCCCAGACGGTCTGATGGTAGTTCATGTAGTTAAGAATAAATACTCTGTTTGTGTGATTTCTATGTGTACGTTATCTATATAAATATTGTTGATGGTGGTAGCTGTGGGCTGTGTTCTATGCTAGGACACCCTTAGTGGATGGAACGTCATCGCGACCCGTAGGTGTTCTTGCCTCTCTGATGGCGATGGCGAGCGCCTTGAAAGCTGATTCGGAGCGGTGGTGGTCGTTGGTGCCCCGCAGACAGTCCACATGCATGGTGATACGCGCCTCAGTGGCGAAACTCTCCAAGAAGTGCGGGATCATCTCTGTGGATAGCTGGCCTATGCGTTCTCGCTTCAGGCCCAGCTCCACCACGGCGAAAGGCCTATTGGAGAAGTCAACCACAGCGCGGCTCAGCGCCTCGTCCAGTGGTGCAAACCCATGCCCGAACCTCTTGATACCACGCACGGAGCCAAGCGCCTCCTTGAACGCTTGGCCCAGCGCAATCCCACAGTCCTCAACAGTGTGGTGGTCATCGATGTGCAAGTCCCCTATACACTCCAGGATCAGAGACCACCCGCCATGCTTCGCCAGCGCAGTCAACATGTGGTCCAAAAACCCAACTCCAGTGTGCACATGGATGGTCTGCCCATCACCACTAGCATATTCCTTACCCAGTATGCTCTCCCGTACAGAAACAGACCCACCGTCAAGATCCAGCGCCAGCTGTATATTCGTCTCCTGCGTAACCCTCTTAACAAACGCCATCCTTTGCTCGATGCTTCTCTTTGCTTCAATTATCTCAACTTTAAGTAAACCTGAAGTAAACTAGAACTAAATTAAATCAGAAGGCATCCGCAGCTTTATATACATATAGAGCTGGGTGACTCGGGCCAGAATTCCGCCGCCTTTCGCTGCCCGATGTGTCATCATGCAGGGTCTACGGTCTTTTCTGAGGAATTTCAACTTTCTGAGTCATTTTCCTCGCCATTTTCGGGCGATTTGATTGTTACGTTACTAGTGATATAACATGTGTACTATACCACTGTACGTTGATCGGTGTTATGTGTTCCTCCGCCCCTCCTGGTTCATGGATTCTTTCTTTCTTTTTTCCAGGTATCTGATTTACGATCTTGCGTGCATTGTTTGACAGTTTTGTACCTTAGTTTCTGTGCATCTGATCGGTGTTATAGAGTTACGTATAAATTTTTAACACAGAGGTCATTGGTCCATACCTCTTGACTGTGGTACATGGGGGAATCGAGCTCTTGCGTCTGTTCTCCTATAGAGGTTACTAGTGGTGTGTATCACTGTTGAACAAGGAGTTACTGAAATTATATGTTTGTCTTTTGTTTAATCGTGTGGGTAACAACGTATATGTGTGTGTCTCTGTGTGTGTCTGTGAAAACAGCTAAGTCAACACATGATAGACGGTGGGACGGTGGATTCCCACCCCGTGTGAGACCGTGGTGATAAACAATGCAGCAAAAATCTTGGCAGAACTGCACCGCTAGTGATGTGCATTGTGGTCAGTCTAAGTCCAGACGCATAACCTTTATTGTTGGCTGCTATCGACCTAACAGTGTTGAAGATAGCGTAACTTAAACAGCCAATACTGCAAGAAAAACATTTTTACATTCTTGGGATACGTGTATCAAATAGAAAAGCTGATGGGAGTTGCAGCATGCACCAAGGGTGATGAGGCCGGTGCGACAGCGCCGTTATCACCTAGGGATAAGCGATTTGATGTGATAGATAAGAAGGCCAACCCAGTAATAAAAACCAATAACATTAGGGCGTATGTGCGGTTTGTGGAGAATAACGTGTTTTTGCAGGGCTTCAAGAACGGCCAAGATCAGTTGAACCAGAAGCCTCCAGTATTGCTGCGAGGATGCCTGATTTTGGAAGTACTGAGACCTTGCAAGCTTAGTCGCATAATGCTTACATTTCAAGGTGACTTAGAACTTCGATGGCCGCCCGACATGAAACAAAATATAGACGCTTATCATGAGAAGAAGAGCCTGATGACCCACCATTGGGTTTACTTTGATGGTGAAAACTCGAATAACACTCCAGTAGAGAACAACGAAAAGGATGACATCCTGGGAAGAAGTGGTGCAGCAATTTATAGAGCACCTGATGATACAGCATCCTCTAAGGAAAGTGGAGACTCCATTGATCCAGAATTAACAGACTCACAAGGGCCGTTCGTTTTCCAAAAAGGTGAATATGTGTATACGTTTGAGCACCCTATACCGCATTTCTACCCAGAAACTATGCATATGCCTCATGCTTCTGTTAAATATTACATGCAGTTGCGGGTTGAGAAAATCGTTGGTCATGTAATTAAAACAAAAAAGATTATGATCGGTAGTAGGTTCATAAATCTTTATCGTATTCCACCATCTGACCAGGTAGAGCTTGGAGAGCCTATCGTTGTCGATAAAGTATGGAACGACAAACTTAAATATAACCTTATCATACCTAGAAAGGAGCTAGTATTAAACGCATTTTTGCCTATTCATTTTGAATTTCTTCCTTTGGACAAACTAATAATACACAGAATACGGATTTATTTATCTGAAACAATCACTTATACTGCTACAGATAAGAGTATTACAAGAATTGATAGTGAAAAAAACTACCTTTTATCAGAACTAAATGGTCCTGTTCAGGAAGGAACAGGGTCTTCAGGTAAAAAGCCAGGAGTCAAAAACTTGGGTAATTTATTAGAAGATCCCAACACTGGTGATATTACAAACAAAGCATTTCAATTCAACATATTTGTACCATCATCATTCACAAGTCCTAAGGCTGACTCGACGTCACTAAAACAGGTCCTCCATCCTGATACAACTTTTGAACCGATCGTCTGTAAACATTGGTTAAAAGTAGCATTAAGAATTACAGTTGGACCTAAGCATTACGAGGTGGTAATTGACTCACCCATTCATGTACTTAATCCATACTGCGCTCATGCCAATACGCTTCTACCAAAATATGATGACTTAGTGTCTAGTTCATTACCGGTAGATATGACAAATGGGTCAGACAGTCACGATTCAAATATCTTCTATCCTAAAGAGATTATACATTCTCCTATATTAGGTTCTGAAACTGACGATGTGACGTCAAATAATGAAAATAAGGAAATAAGGAAAAAAGTCTTCAATTCGCCTACTTTAAAATCCAATATATATAGACCAGAATTTATTAAGACGGAAATGACATCACCTCAAGCTCTACCTATGTTATCACTTGAGCCAGACTTGGGAAGCAAGCCGCCTAAATATTCTGTTAGCAATGAAGATATGCCGGCATATCCTCCAAGCTACGAGCAGGCACAGGTTCCTAGAGTATCTGTTGGTGAAATACCTCATTTGAACCTGGATGATGAAAGCATTAACAATAGCATTAGTAGCAGAGAAGAAGATATCACCTCAAACACATTTCAACCTTCCATACAATTCAGAGTTCCGGATGAGGAATCTAATTGTTTTCTAAATGGAAGACTGTCAAGAAGAGCAAGTATGCCGAACTCATACAACCAAAAGGATGCGCATTATCTGTTCAGAAGAAGGAAACTATCTTTTGATCACGTTACTGAGCATAGTCGTCCGAGAAATATGGAGGAAATTCTAGCCGCGCACGCGGAAGATGCCTCAGACTACGAAGAAGCACTTGAATCTCCTAAGGTGCTCCCGACGGATAGTTCTGTAGATATAGCTTCATTGCTGAAAGATCAGCACAAATAATGTCACATTATATATCATTGCTGAGTAGATATTGATTTTATTAGCATATTGATATCATTTTCTAAGTTATTCCTCTCGTTATTAAGTCTTTCAAGTTGCAAAGTTAAAAACTTTTGGCTTCTTGACAACGCGGAAATGTGCTCACCTATTGGATCATCCAGATCAGATATAGTCAATTCTGGCATTTCAATATCCGCTTGATCCTGAATTCCGATATTTTGACTTAATATTTTCTTCTCCCAGTCGGTAATTCGATTGTCTAGCCTGGCTAACCCGCTTTCTATCTCGTTTTTTCTTGTTAGTTCTTCTACTCTCTTCTCCTTATCAGTTAATGCTAATCTTGTATCTTCCAAGTTAGTACTATCGACCTCAGTAACTGGCATATTAATATCATCAATTGTTATGTCCTCAACTGCATTAGAATCATCATCATCATTATCATCAGTTATAGCTTTTATTTTGGTACCACTATCTTTGTTGTAATTTGAGTTTGCTAACTTCATATTTTCTATCAAGTTATCGTATTCGCTGTCAGAATTACTCTTATTGTCATTACTATCGGTAAAGTCATTATCCCGAAACTCAAGTCGATTTACCCTCAGCGGTTGTAGTTCGTTGCTTTCTATATCTTCATCTTCGTATCCCACATTGATATTCAGTTCAGGTGTAGCCTGCTTAGTATTTGTCCCTCCTAATCTCTTCCTCTTCTTAAACACACTCATATTTATAGCTTCCAAGATATCGTTTTGGGAGGCTCACAAGTTTAAGTCCAGCTTTAAGTTCTAACACAACAATATTTGTAGTTGCAAGAAAATTGAAAAGTCCAAATGTGATCCTTTTGTAACATCCTAAAGACTAATGACTACAATATTAGTGTAAAACTGATTTATTATGGGAGCTCATCGCAAATTTCTAGAGATTTTATCACTTGCGAAATGAAAAAGTACAAAAAAGCTGAAAAATTCATCGATGAGCAGTGAAGAATACATTTTAGAAGTATAAATACAGAGCAGAAAATACCATTGATTCTGTAGTTGTACGGTTTACAGATAAGCGCAAATATTTAGCATTAAAAAGATTATAGACATGCCCGATTTTAGTATTACGGATGCGTATTTGAAGTTTTTGGAGGAAGATCCGGAGATGACCATGCCTATCGGTGCCATCGAGGCACTGGTTCAACTGTTAAAGGTCAAGAACCCTGAGACAGCAGCTGAGATGATCAATAGAATTAAGTGTGCAGCAGAAGAATTGATTCAGAGTATTCCAAATTCGATTTCTTTGAGAGCAGGTTGTGATATATTCATGAGATTTGTGTTGAGGAATCTACATCTATATGGTGACTGGGAAAGTTGTAAGCAGCACTTGATTGAAAATGGTCAGTTGTTTGTTTCAAGAGCTAAGATGTCGAGAGACAAAATTGCTGAAATTGGTGTTGATTTCATTAGTGATGACGATATAATTTTGGTACATGGGTTTTCCAGAGCAGTTATGTCTTTGCTTACACATGCAGCAAACAATTACATTAGATTCAGATGTGTAGTGACAGAATCAAGACCCACCGAACAAGGTCGTCAACTATATAACCTTTTGGTGGAAAAGGGAATTTCTGTAACACTTGTTCCAGATAGTGCTGTGGGAACTGTCATTCATAAAGTGGACAAGGTGTTTGTTGGTGCTGAAGGTGTTGCGGAATCGGGTGGTATTATTAATATTGTGGGTACATATTCTGTTGGTGTACTTGCGCAAAATGCCAGAAAACCATTTTATGTGGTTACAGAGAGTCACAAATTTGTACGTATGTTCCCGCTATCGTCTGATGACCTTCCTCTTGATGGTGAGTACTTGGACTTCAGTCCACGTAACAGTGAAAATGAAGACGCCCTACGGGGTCCATTAATTGATTATACAGGACACGAATATATCACAGCTCTAATAACAGACTTGGGTGTTTTAACACCAAGTGCTGTCTCCGAAGAATTGATCAAAATGTGGTACGACTAAAAGGTTAAAAATGCATACCGCAGTCATGACAATATATTGTATATTAAACTTCAATGATATATAGAGTATGTACTCAAGTTTAAAAGTTTTTCATCAAGAATAACTTTTGACTAAAAAATTAAACATGCATAATTCAATTATGATGAAAGCATTATATTTTCATACTAAAGAAGAAATGTAGCTTTCTGTACTTTGCTGTGGTTCGAGAATATTCTTTTGTGATTCTTCTATAACTGCGTTCTTAAATTGTTCAAACTGATCAATAGTCCATTCGTACTCTTCGTAGTCGTCTTCATCAGCGATTTTATGTGCAAGTAATGAGCCAGTAAGACGATTTTGTGATTGATCACTAACACTTTTTACAGACATGGTGACCACTTGTGATCGTTGACTTGCCGCTGTCATATTGTTCTTATTTTCTTCTTGTTTTTTCTTCTGTGCAATGCTATCAAGATACTTGAAAGTCGGTCTCATTTGAGCCACATCAGATATTTTGCTCAGATATAACTCTCCATCAACGCAAATGGCAGCATACTGGCCCTCATTCGGAACACCCACGCCTCTCAGTGTCTGTAAATTTGCAGCCTCCCACTCGTTCTCGGTCTTATTCTTGTTGAAGAAGGCTTGTTCATCTAGCGGAATATCCAATTCCCACAGGGCGGACTTCTTCTTATATCTACTAGCCAGTACAAAAGGATGTTCAACTGGCTTTCTCCCAAGTAACCGTGGTTTATTAACATACTGCAGCAAATGAAGATCAAGCTCCTTACTCAACAGATTCAATGGGATCTCTTTAACTACTGGATCATCCTCAGCATCTGATGTTTCACTCATGTCAACATCAACATCCATGTCCTCGTCAACAAACAACGACTCTTTGCTCATTTTATGGATCGTCTCTTTAAAAAAACTCAGTACTTACTCTTGTGTTGCCTTTCTTTATTTGCAAGGAGGAATTTAGCTGGTAAGTCTCAAATTTGGAATGATAATTGTAATCAACATGGTCTATTTGATTTAGTTTAGAGCAGCTCATCGCACCAAAATTGAACTTTTTTCAAAATTTTCCAGAATCTGTTCTCTACGGGGGATTCTTCACGAAGATTGGAAAATTTTGCGATGAGCTATATGAAATTGCGATGAGCTTAGTTATTGGGACACTATATTATTATTTCATATTTTAAACATTTATAGCTTTATTCCCAGATACCAAATAAATAATCATATTAACCAAATACCCTGAGCAATGAGTGACGATGAATCTATGGTGCTGAATTTTAGCACAGATACTGCAGGTATCCAAAGAGCAGATAAGGTTACTGGTGGTAGATGGAAAGATAGACGGAAGTTACAACAAAGACTAGGTGGTAGAGAGCCAGTGAAGCGTAGAGCTGAAGGTGGCGATAAAGAGCGTGGCGATAAAAGAGCTAAAGTAGATACTGGGAATGCTCAGGAAAAGAAGAATATTCCAAAGCCTGTTTCTAAGGCTGATGTTAATATCAATTCGCAAATTGTCTCCTCTTTGTTTACTTCTAACAGAGCCAAGCAGACATCAGAAAATAAGAATAAGCACAACTCAGATGATAAAGTTGTTCCCTCGAATGCTCCTCTTACAGACGATTCGTTCGAAGGATTGGGTGTTGGTTCGCTTGTGGTTTCTCACTTAGAGAACAAGATGCGTATTCAAAAGCCTACAAGCATTCAAAAGGTAGTTATTCCTCAAATTTTGCAAAACGCTGATAAGACAGATTTCTTCATTCATGCTCAGACGGGGTCTGGTAAGACACTGGCATATTTGCTACCTATATTTTCGGCTATTCTTGGTATGGGCGATCACATCGACAGAAAATCTGGATGTTTTGCGTTGATTATAGCACCAACAAGAGAATTGGCCAGTCAAATATACCATGTGACAACTATGTTGGCAAATTGTTGTCATTATTTGGTACCTTGTTTACTGATCGGTGGTGAAAGAAAGAAATCAGAAAAGGCAAGACTAAGAAAGGGTTGTAACTTCATTATTGGTACACCCGGCAGAATTCTTGACCATTTCCAAAATACTAAGGTTATTAAAGAACAAATGCAGTCATCGCTGAGATATGTTGTTCTTGATGAAGGTGACAAACTAATGGAGCTCGGTTTTGAAGAGACTATCAACCAAATAATGGAGATCGTTAATTCAATGGACGTGATTACTAGGAAATATCCAAAATTACCAAACAGAATTGTACATTTGCTATGTAGTGCAACTAAGAATAATGAAGTTGCCAAATTGAGCAAGAGATCGCTTGACAACTATAAAGTTATAAGCATTGGTGGGAAAAAAGACACTATGATGGATAATACATCTGTTCCTGACCAACTATTACAAAAGGTTGTTATTGCGCCACCTAAATTGAGGCTTATTACTTTGGCTGGTGTGCTGGATGGTATTCAAAAGAAGCCTTTAGACGCTGGTTCTGTTGCAAAGAGAACAATAGTTTTTTTGTCCTGTGCTGATAGTGTTGATTATCATTTTGAAGTATTTTCTGGTAATGATGGCTTATATAAGAATTTGGTGGGTGATTCTGTTAGGGTATTATCAAAAGGAAATAAGATATTGCCTAGCATTAAGGATGAGGAGTTACCTGGTATAATATGTTATAAGCTCCATGGTTCTTTAAGTCAGCAAATGAGAACAATGACATTGAAACATTTTGCAACAGATAGCGAACAGACCAAGGGTAAACATCTAATATTATTCTGTACAGATGTCGCCAGTAGAGGTTTAGATTTGCCTGATGTGAGTACCGTTATTGAGTTTGACCCTCCATTTGCTGTTGAAGATCATTTGCATAGAATTGGTCGTACTGCCAGAGCGGGCAGAAGTGGTGAGGCTTTGTTATTCTTACTTCCAGGCGAAGAAGAAGGATATCTAGATTACATTCAAAAATATCATCCCAAAGGCTGGGATTTATTAGATGCTGAAAAGGATGTCTTAATTAAAGCCTTCAATGACATTGACGTTGCAAGAAATGACAAAGAAATCAAATCTACTGGAAAAACATTTGAATGGGATACTAATGCTACCACATGGCATTTGAACGTCGAGAGACGTATTCTTGAGAATGAGCAGTTCAAGGAACAAGCGACCAAGGGTTATATCAGTCATGTTAGGGCTTATGCAACTCATATATCTGCTGAAAAGCAATACTTCAATCTGAAAGGCGTACATCTTGGTCACTTAGCCAAGTCTTTCGGTTTGAGAGATAGGCCTAAGGCTATGGGTATGAATAGCAGCAAAGACGCCAATGGTAATGAAAGAAGTAAGCCAAAAAAAGAAAACGCTAAAAATAAAATGTTTAGAATGGCACGTATGGCTGCTAAACAAAGTGCAGATGAATTTAATTACTAGTCTATCAATACTTAATGATGTTTATCTTAAAAATCTTATATACTTTAGCATCCTTTTCAATATATTGCATTTTTATCATTAGTAGTAACAAAACTTGAGAAAACAAACTAAATAATAGCTAGGATATTTTGCTCTAATGAGCCAGCTTCGGTCTGCTCAAATTGTACTCTATTTTTCCAATTATTGGAAACTTGATTATCGTTATTGGCTTCATCTTGCATTAATTTAGTGTCAGCCTGGGTTTCATTCTTGCTATTTTCAGATCTGTAATAGACAGGCACAGTGAATTTTTTTTGATCTTTTTCGAAATCCCATTCACTGTTATAAGCTGCTTCTTCATTTAGTGATTTTTCTTTATTTATATCGCTCTTTAGTTGCTTAATATTTAGAAGGTCTTCACGGTCCTCATCATCACTTATTTCATCAACGTCATCGTCAGAATGAGCGTTAATAGTTTGATCAGATTTCAATACCTCTGACATGGTGACCTTACCATCAGAATTAATATTCATACTGACCACATATTTATCTCTTTTACCGTTTCTTTCCTTTTCTAGTTGCTCCCATTTTTTCATATTTCTTTGTTGCTTCTTTAACAATAAGGCGCGCTCTTTTGCACTACCCCATATGCTTGTCTCGTTACTCATACTAAAATCACTGGCATTATCAATAATTTTTGTTCTTTCGGCAGATGTATCTTGATAATGTAATAGTTTTTGCAATCTGTCTTGAGCGGCTTGAAGTTCTTCGTCAACATCATCTCTATTTGTCGCATGTGTCGGCGTATCATTCTCAGCTTCATTACTATTTAAAACTTCCCTTCTTTTCTTTTCACGTTCTTGTTGCTTCTCTATAAAGTTCATTAGTTTATCATGTTCTTCAAACATATTTTTACCCATACCAGTTGAGATTTTATAACTATTTTCTGGTTTTTTCTTTCTAGATACTGGTGCCTCTACAATCTTTCGATTTATGATTTCGTCCTTCTCTTTGTTCAGATAATCCATTATTTCTAGTCGTTCATTTATAGGTATTAATTCTTCTCCGCAAAAGCTGCAGTTATTTAAATGTAGACCTTCCTTGATACAGATTATTTTGCCACATGACAAACAATTTGGGACTAGTTCGAATAAAGGGTGTCTTCTAGCTTGACAGTTACAAGCATAATCATCTGAATTTTTATTCTCCCTCTCAACTTCTAGAATCTTAACAATTTCATCAATTTCTTGCAACGATTGGACCTTTCGATTCTTCTTCTGTGTAGTGTTTAACTGTTTTTCCGGTTTACTTACTACCTGGTCTAATTTGCTTGAAACCAACGATCCACTTTCTATTGGCTTACTTTTGACAGTTGCTGGTTTGGTTGGTTTGATTTCTTGTGATTTCTTTATATTAGACTCTAGGGCTTTACTTTCTGATGTTTTGATGCGTACTGGTGTTGCTTCATTACTTGGCTCATTTGGATTGCTAGGTGTTTCCTTTCTCACAGAAACTTCTTCATTATATAGTTCATTAAATCTAATAACAAAGTCAAAAACCAATTCTTCTTGTCCCAAAATACCCATAAACCCTTCTGCTATTTGTTCAGGTGATCCATTGGATGATTTTATTATTTGATCACATAATGTCCTGATCTCATCTGCTTCTAATGGTAAAATATCAGGGATCGTGGCTATCGCATAATCAATTGCTTTTTGTTGAGTCATTGTGTGCACTCTTGTGGTTTGTATTGATTACCTTTCCATAGCTAATTACAGGGTCGAAATTACTACTCTTAACATGATTAGTATCATAATTAGATTTTTTTCACATTAAGGCCGATGAGCCATAAGAAAGCACAAATGGGTTTTACGAAGAATTCAAATGAGAGAATAACAATTAACAAAACATCAAAAAGAGCAATATATTATCGTGTAAACTATACATAGACTATCAATAAGAATAAATAACACATTCGAGATAATATTACTTGGCAACGCAGAGCCTTTTCAAATCACAGAGGTGAGAATAAATAAATTAGGATTGTACAAGGAATATGACAATCAATAAAAAAGGCATCTACTTTTGCAGTTTTTTCCTATAATCAGCAAAACTTAACTTCTTTTTCAAATTCGAGGAATTAGCAACAGTAGAGGACTCAGTCGTAGAGTAGTCGTGTTTGATTTCTTTAGGAGCATTATCTGATTCTCTTGCATCTAAAGAGACCTCTGATGTGGTAGTGCTGTTTGATTTATTTTCATGAAGAACAGGCTTATTATGTGGATCAGTAACCATTTCTGTGGCTTTCTCTACTTTAGCTATTGGGATTTGTACTGGAATTGGTAAGTCGGTGATATTATTAACTTTAGATTCATCATAGTCAGTGATCTTTGTGATTAATACAATTGCTTCCTCAGCAGAGGTGTTCTTTATGAAGTCTGAAGGACCGTGTGATTGGGCAAGAGGACTTGGCATTTTAGTTGTAGCCACGTCAATTTGACCTTTGACTAGATTATATTTATACGGTTTTAGTGACACCACTGAATTGATACTTTGATTAATAGTGGCGATGGATTTTTGGATTAGGGCTGCCTTTTCTGGTGAAATAACAGATTTGCCTCCAGAATTTGATTTCAAAAGCTGCTGAAGTTTTTTCTCCTCGTGATAAGAATCTAAGATTAGAGGAGCTTTGTATTTCTGCCTTATAGCATCATCTATTAATCTTGTAGTGATAGGCATCTGTCTTCTTTTTTTACCCTGGTATTGGTTCAAAATCTGGTTTAATTTGTAACGATTATTCATTTTGATCTTTGATTTAACAGACTTGTACAATCCTTGTGAGTATCTTTTTACTTTTAAAAGATAGCATTCTTTACTATTTGTGCCACAGCCACAGTCACAAGCACTCATAATTGTTTCGACTGAATGTATTATTGAGTACTTGTCTGTGTCATTCATAGAATCTAAGGTTGTTGCACCACTAATAAAATTTCTTATTGGGTGACGTAAATCCCACTTCCAGTCAATTAAGAGCTCCTCACCCTCATCAATGTCCCTAGTAGCTCTTAAAATAAATTTAATATCCTTCTCCTCGCCAGCGGATGGAAGGCAAACTGTTACCAGTTCTACATTTGGTTTGCAGCCTCTTCTTAGAAACCTCGTCAAGTTGCCCTTACTACGGGCATCGATATAAAGAGGCCAGTGAGGATGGAAAATAACACGATTTTTTGCTGTGCCCCATATCCTATAATGGTTCTTAGTGTCATCCAGGTATGTCTTGAGAAAGTCAACTTGCCCTGTGAACTCTTCGATAAGATCTCCATTGTTGCAATATTCCTTTGTGAATACCCCTAGTTTAGTATGTGCAGGAAATGTTCTTGCATATGATGATTCGGAATATGATTTGACTTCGATTGGAACGGTCTTCAATGTCTTTTTGTTATACTGAATGACCCAATCGTCATCACAGTGCTTGTCAATAAATAACTTCACATATTTATCCTTGTATTCATTTTCATCTGAGTGTACATATGTTGCAGAATAAGCCTCCTTTGGTGTTAACAAAAATTCTTTCTTAAATTGGACATCATTGGGGGGCACGTAGGGTGCAGGTTCTATGTCAGTTTCAGATTTACCTCCGGTCACGGTCTCTTGTTTACTGTCGTTGCGCCTTTTTTTATCTTTGTTTATGTCATTGGACTTGCTATCCTCCCTTGATGTCGTACTCTCTAGCTCATCGAAGGTTTCCTGCGAAGCTGAGTTCCTCTTCTTACCACTGTCCCGTCTATTTGAAGGTTTAGCGGATTCCTTTTTTTTCTCAAGTAGTCCTCTCTGTTGTTTCTGCCGTATATTTGCGGCCTCTACGTCTATCTCTCGAGGATCACACTTGTCACACAAGAAATCATCTGGCGCATTCTCTATGTTGTCGATGCCGAAGCATGAGGCGTGCTGCCATCTGTTACAATGATCACACTGGATTGTAAACCCGTCGTCATCATCAAAATCGCACACACACGTTATGATGCCAGCATCGATATCAACAATGTACGACTCTGAAACCGGCCACTGATCTGGTTTCCCTTTCGTAGTACCTTCTGGCTGCTCCACAGGTTTTTCCAAGCTCTCGCTCGCAGGGCCTTGCTCTAGTTTTGGTTTCTTAACCTCGCCAGACACTTCTTTGTCGGACTCAGAAGACCTCCTGGACGTGCTGCCGTCATGGCTATTAGTACGCGTCCTCTTCAACGGCAAAGGAATAGTAGCGGCAGCCGCCAACGCCGCCGCAGCCGCGTTCGCCGCCTCCAGGTTCTTGGGGCTCCGCAACACATCCTCCCTGTGCTTATCGCTAGCTCCAGTGCCGTCTTTCTCATTCTTGCCCTTGGAAAACATCAGCAACGTAGACGCATCATCCAGCAACGAGTTAGAACTCATGGTCGTCGTCTTCTGCCACTCAGTAGTCCTCTAATTGCAATAAAAACCTATGTACTTTTTATAGTTAAATTTATGGCCTAGTTCGTCCCTGTTTCTTTTTTTTTTTTTTTTTTTTGGTGTTGTGTTGAGATTTATAGGATCTACCCTCGTTGTCAATTAGTTAGAGTTCGATCACAACGAATTCACCATTGTTTCCTACAACCCGTATAGCTTTCTGAAGTGAACCCCACAGAATTAACGACAGATTGGGAAACTGCCAGGTAGACGGTATTTATACGAATCCTAGGAAAAACCAGAATAGCTTTTTCGCCCATTTTTTTCTTAGAGGGCGATAACCCTACAGAGTACAATAGAACCACAGAACCACAGAAACGGCCGCACCTCGACTGCGTTCTCTGCCAACAAAAAAAACTTGGAGACGATGCAGCCCTAAAACGGTTACACCCACGCCAATTTTCAGGTGAACCCTAAAAGAAGCACCCGCCCTGATAAACGTCCAAACATTGTGTACTAGTGCGTTGTGCGCTTGGTTCTGCGGTGTTTTTGTTGATCTTTGTGTGGCGTCCTTGATGGTACGTCTGTTCTTGTCATTAGGGCTTTTTGGGCTCCCTTTTAGGGTTTCATTTTCCAGGAAAGAAATGATCCGCTCTGCTTATACGAACTGCACATGAACGAGTAGTAGCGTACGACCTGCGAACGTATACACACACACACTAACACACACACTAACACACACCCACACCGGAGCCTGAACCCCACTGCTCAATGATATTACATATCTCGTAGCTACAATCCGTAACTACATTGTAGACTGGTAATACGTGAACGAGGTTTTGCAGACACACTCGTCTGCATACACCCTGGGGCAGCACTAGCAAGAACTGTTGTACGTACAAGTGGTGTGATATGTTCGTGGTTGATTATGTTGTACAACAGCCATATAGGTTTCTTGTTTGATATTATTTGCATCTATAAATCATAATGCTATAGACCAGCATGCCATGCACAGTGGTTATTGTCAAATTTGACATAAAGTAATTTTTTTTTTATTCTAGTTTAACATCTTCGATCATTACTCAAAAGTTGTTCTATGCCAACAAAACATGAAATTGCAGTAAATATAGAAATGTCAATATTTTAAGTACCGATCGCTATATAGCAATACGTATAAAGCAAAAGAGGTGTGCTTTTACGCACTCAATTACATCTGCTAAACCTTAGTCGAACCCTGTTGATCTCCGCCCCGACTTCTCAAGGTTGCACCTTTCAAATTTACATAAAGTGCTACAATTATTATTATCACCAACAACTAAGGTTTGAAACTTAATACAAAACATATGAAATTGATGAACAACTTTATGAAACATAGTACATAAAACAAAGCATAGCCATTTCAATATAACTACACAATTGGTTCCAGCCCTTCAAAATACACATGTCTGTACTGCCAACCTCTAATGCGGGCCATAAGGATGGCCTTGGAGAACGAGCCTACAAGCTGAATATACACGACAGAACATTACCTCCTGTGCTGGGCTCACTGTTCAAAGCACCAGGAAACCTCGATTTCGAAACAGCAATGTGGGAAATGGTCAACCTGATCCTGAAGCCCAGAAAGACTTTCCGAGCCATATACTACCAAAGACAGACGAAGAACCAGTGGGCACGCGATGACCCATCATTTTTCATACTCGAAATACTGCTAATATCCATAAGCTCCGTGTTTTGGTCATTATTCTACTACAACCACTCTCTATGGAAGTGCCTACAATCCATCTTCAACCTTATATTTGTTCATTTCTTCCTCTTTGGTTTTGCTACAGCTACTTTCTTCTGGATAACGCTAAACCAACCTAGATTTAAATTCAAATCAGCCTCCAGTTCTAATATAGAATGGGCTTACTGTTTTGACGTGCATTGCAACGCATTCTTAGTCATTCTAGTGGCCTTGTATTATTTGCGTTTCCTACTACTGCCGCTCAAATTCCTTGGAGTTCTAGTCCCAAATACATTATTTTGTGCTAGTACAATACATTATTTCATTTTAACTTTTTACGGTTACAGTCAATTGCCCTTCTTGAAGAACATTAGCTTTATCCTGTTCCCAACAATTGTGCTGTGCATATTGTTTGTCGTGGGATTGTTTGGCGTGGACATCGCCGCCTTGTTTGGATTCGGAAGTTACACCTAATTTAATGAACAGCATGAAATAAACCACCAATTGGCAAATAATGCGTCTAATTACGATTAGGCAAAGAGTTTTGGTAAATCTGAAAATTCACTTAAAAACTTCAGGTCCAATGTGCTATAATTCTAATAATTGCATAGTTTTTAATTACTTTTGCATCAATTCATTCATATTGTATACATAGTATAAAAACAAACCAAAAAACGCACTCATGATACTTAATTTATGCAATGTTCAATACGGAAATGCAGGAGTCTATAATGCTAAATAATGATATTTGAAAAGTAAATAATACTGGACTTCTCTGATAATCACATGAAATTATACTTGCTACCAACAGATTTATTTCAGTCATAGATATCAATAGGAGGTAACCTGTCCGCATGATAGAACCAATTCTTGGACTCAACTTCCCTACATAGCCACTCAGTTGGAAATAAAACTAAATGACCACGTATTCTCTCGAGAATTCTTCTAGCTGTCACCTTATCGAATATCCTTTGGTTCGAGCCATTAACTGAGCTAGCATACATCTTCATCTTTAATGTCATTCTATTGCCCTTACTGTTCAAAGTTTGCTTCTCCATTAATTTTCTACCGAATTTCTCTTCTGCATTCTCTGCTAAATCGTTGATGGACTCAGGAAAGTCTATATCTCCGAGCTTTTCACCCTTCTTGACGGTCACACTCATGGTTCGCTGTAATGCTAATTCTGGAGGAATAGTTTCTTCTCTATCAACCATCTCTTCTTCTGCACCTTCAAGTCCAGCCTGATCAGATACATATTTGCCTTGCTTGTTATCAAAATCAATATACAGCTTCGCAAATTCTTTGTAATCTCGCCATGTTTGCACAGCATTATCTGGCTGACAATGAAAAACTAATCTGAAAAGTAGAGTGTTCCTCAAGGCAACTGCCAGCCATAGTTCATCATAAAATTGAGATGATAGTGGGTCTTCGAATGAATAAGGGTCTATGAATTTGTAATCCAGAACGTTTTTGAAAGATTCACACTTCTCAGAATTACCAAAGTCTGGTAATATTTGATACAACAAAATATCTAAGGACTCGTCGTCTAGTTCTTCATCTTCAAAGCTTGTGCTGTTGTTTGTGGCTTTACTATCTTTAGATGATGGCCTAGAGTTTTTCTTTATAAAATTTTCTCTTTCCTTCTCACTTTTGCTTTCTTTATAAGAAACGTGCTGCAGATAATAGATACGCTTCAACATATCAAATTTTGAAGCACAATCAATCTTAGGATCGGATAGATAAATTTCCACAGTTTGTCTATCTGGTAATTGTTGCATCCTCTTAACTTTTTTCTTATTATCAATAATCTTAGTCTCAATAGCCCTCTTCGACCACTCATGTAATTGCTCAGTCACAGAGAGCTTGTGATCAATAAAATCTTTTGTACGCCATTTATCAGCTCCATACCCTTCAACATCAGCCTTATGTTCAGAATTATTTACAATTCTTGGATCTGTGCTAATAGCCTTACGATCTCTGATACCTTTATTGTCCTCACCCGCTCTGTGATTAAATGAATGATACTTGTTTAGCTTCGAGAATTTTGTGGTGGCTGAATTTAGTCCTAAACTTTCTTTACCAATATCACTGAATTCAAACGATTGATAAAGTTCAGAATCAAAAGCAGCATCCTCCTCTTCATTAATTTGGCTCATCAAACCATAGTTAGTAACAATCTTCTCTTCACTAGTTTTGTACTTGTCAAACCACAGAGGGCTACAATCAGCCTCAAATATTTCTCTATATGCTAATTCAATCATGGCAGAGCTTAACTTTTCACTCCTTTTATATTTTTTCCCCTCATTTAAGGTATGTAAGGTATCGAAGTTTTTTTGCGCTAAATGTTCCAATCTGTTAAACTTTCTCTCAACAATTTCAACTAGATCAACATCACAGCCAAGGTGTTCACGCATCAACCTCTGTCTCAACTCCCATGCAAATCTGCCAGCATAGTATTCCTTATCATTCATTTTTGTTTTCACCAAATCTGTATCTCTAACTACCATTGCAACCTCACTATCTCTGCTACCTAGTTGAGACCTTTCATTGATATTTGCACTACCAATTATAACATTTCTATCATCGGTTATTAAAAGCTTAGCATGGACATATAATTGTTCGGTGACTAGTTTGTCATTCTCTCCATTAGTAGACCATTTACGTAATGAGAAGAATTGAATGTAATCAAACGGTTCAATGTTCAGTTTCCTCAATCTTGAAAAAATTGAGGTTTGGCCTCTCGAAATGGATTGATACTGGCATTGCATTATTAATCTCAAACTAGAGGCCTCTGGTTCATCTATTGGAGAGTCAAAACCTGGCATTAATGGAATCACAATCATTGCTTTCCAAGGCTTACCTTCTGTGTTAGCCCTTATAATTCTATCAACTATAGCATCACCGATCTTATTTTCAATCACAACACCATCCCAAGAAGATGATGTTATAAAGAACTGGTTCTCAATGTAGATGAAGTGTTCACTTGTCTCAATCAATTTTAAATAAGCATTTTGAATGGAGTGCTCAGTTTGTTTCAGTCCTAAAGACCAGCTTCCGGCACTTCTCAAAACTTGAACTTCACAAGTGGACCTATCCTTAAGGTACTGGAACAATGGCAGCCCTTCAAGTTCTCCTTTGGAAAAATCACCAGCAGGAGTTAACAAGGGCGTTGCTCTACTTGGCCGTTTCTCTCTTAATAAATAATTCCATCTTTGAACAAAATGCCTTGCTAAATCTCTAGCAGGCTCACCACAAGTCAGCATATGAACATCATGCCAAGGCATTCTAGGGACATCTTTCCGGTCATACATGTTTTCGAATGGCTTCTCTAAATCATAGAAATCACGCACACGAGCATTAGAATAGTCTTTACCTGGAAATATTTGATTGATAAGTTCGGGATCATCATCTCTCAAAACATGTTCTGGTGTATCATACCTACCGAAGCACAAATCAATTCCTCCCATAAACGCTACCGCATTATCAATTACAACAAATTTTTCATGATGAGCCCAGAAATATGTATTCTGAAGCCATTGATTTGGTGATCTGATCAAGTGAATATTTGGGTGCAGGTTTAACATGGAATGCTTGGTCCATGAACTGTCTGTACCGACTGTTGTCCCGACATTTCTATAAACTACAATAAAAATCTTCACCCCATATTCAGCTCTCTCCTTCAATAATCTATCAATACGATACTCTTGATTTCCCTTTATCGGTCTCCGTAAGTAAAGTTCAGGTGACAGCCACCAATCATGTATATAGATCACATCTTCAGCCATTCTCAAAGCGTCACTCAAGGCCCAAAAATAATCTCTTCCGTCTATCAAAAACTTACAGTAGGCATTCTTTCTAACGGGTGCAAAACTGTCAAATCTATGTGGTTGCGACCAAACTGTAGATTTTGCCATGTGAGAGATAGAATGAACCCACTGTTTAAAGCCTGACTCTGATTTACATATCATCTTCAGTTTTCTTTCACTATTTTCAAGCGTAATAAGCATTAACTTTGAGCTAATATCATCCTTTAACGTTCTCTTCTCTTTACGGGACCCAGGCCTATACTTAATTTCATCTTCAACATCATCAATTATATTATTTTTGTTTCCTGCTATCATCAATTTAAATTTAGAGTCTACCAGAAAGACATCTAAAGGAGTAGTAGAACCCAAATCAGAAACATATGTGATATATGAATGTCTTACTAAAAACCATTTTGCAGTGTGTCTTTCTATCATTTCCTTAAAGTCGTGTGGATTGAAATGGGAAACTCTCCAACCTTGAGACTTTGCTGTCGACCTGATAACTAAAAAACCTTGCTTTCCAGCATAACCGTTCTCATAGCCCAGCAAATTACCAATAGGCGAGCATTCATAAAATTGAAATAATCTATTTGACTGCGGTCTCAAACATAGTGCTATATTCAGCAAGTATAAGTATCTTTCAATTCTTTTATGATGCTCCTGAGACTCATCATCGCCTTCTTCCATTAACTCTTTCAAGTGTTTCATTTTCACCTTGTTGACGTCAAAGCTCATTGAGGACCTAAGGGAATCGAGTATGGATCTGTTATCATCAAATAAAGAACTAGCAGGTGACAGCGACAGATCTCTATCAGCCAACTCCCGTTTTTTACCGTGCTTATAGGAATGCTTGATATCATGCTTTATTTGGTTCTTCTCGTTATACTTTAAATGTGGGAAGTTTGGAATTCTGAACTTATGGTAACGGTTCTGATCTATATATATCTTGTTTATTGTGTTTTGTTGGAACGCTAGCAGTTTTAGTTTGTGATGAAGTTGAAGAAGTTCCTTGTAGCTCTTATAAATTGTCCATTTTAGTCTGTTCTCACCCACACCGTATTCAAGCTCTATCTTGAACACAGTGAGGTCGTTCTTCTCGTAGAAGTTCTCTGCAAAAGAGCTGTTAGAACTAGAGCTCAAAGAAGCCATGGTGCTTGTAGTCATACCGTTCTTAAAGGCATTGATACTGCTATCGTTGACAGGAAGCACACGGACATTCAACATAGCGAGAAGCAATGACGCCCGCCTCTTCCCGTGCTCGTCTCTGAGGAACTGGGAGGACGCAAATAAGGCTGCCGGACAACCTGCCAGCAGACTATCCAACAGATCCGAAGCCAGACTCTGGGTGATTCTGTTGCTTTCGTCATCTGCGTCATCGTTATTGCCCTGTTGTACAGCAGACTGCCGCCTCGAGAACGCCGGCGGTGTCCTGAACCCATTGAAGCTCCGCACTTTCAACTTCGAGATCACCGATATCCGCTTGAATGTGCTGTTGAACTCCTGTCTCCAGCCGTTAAACTGCCTGTCTCTGCTGGCACCAGTCTTGTCCGTGTCGAAACCGGCCATTGGCGTGGGCCTATGCCCGTGCTGATGCGCTGGCTCGCTGTGATCCATGGACGCCGGCGTGACGTCTCTGCCCTGGTGCATCCGCTTTATAGAATTGGGAATCCCTTGAAATGCCAGATTCTTGGCTCTGGCCTCGGGATCAGAGACCACGGACGAGCCCACACTTCGCACATCGTATAGTCCATCTTCACCAGTTCTAGTTCCAGGACCAGCAGGGGTGTGCATCACACCCATATCCGTATGCCTTCTATCGATTACACCGGGCACTACTTCCTGCATTCTCGTGAATACTTTAGCCCAGATATAATCTCGATTATTATGGAATTGAATCTCTCGATTGACACTGGGCGGCTAAGAAAAAAGCTCCCTTTCGAAGAGATAGGGATCCTAATATTAATATAATTAGCGATGACCCACCGTGCAAAGGGTGCAATAACACCAACATCCGGATAAACAATGAACGCACACAATAACACCCAGACGGCCTCGGAGCCGAGAATCCAGACCCGTTTCTAGGCTCACAGGCTCAAAACAGGCTTAAACAGGACCAAAAACCCACACATTACATATACCACTTACTATCCAAAAAGGGGCAAAAGAGTAGCAGTGCATAGTGTTACCCGGAGCTACGCATAGATCCTCGTTTCCATCTGTAAAGTTTCCGGGTAACATTTAAAAAGACACTGGATCATGTGACCTGTGAAGTCATGGTTTTGATTCCCACAACACGGCAGGGGGGAAAAGCAGTACATCCGGGTAACTGCCATTTTACGTTGCACTTACCCGATGAGGGAAGTGATTAGAGTGAACTCGGGGGCTCTAGGGTCTGCGAAGTACCTCTGTGTGCGATGTATTCTCTTGAAGCTCTGTGAATTCTCTTGAAGTTCTGTGAATTCTGTGAATGCGATGAGAGTCAATGCGGACCCTTTAGTACTGTGTTACATAGCTGCAATACACAATAGATAAGATAAGGACCTGGCGTTATCAGTGATCGAGATAAGGGTCTGTTAATAAGTGACAAGAGAAGCAACCAACGAAAGCTCAAATGAAGTAAGATACCATTGTGAGTGAGAAAGAGAGAGATACACACGATGTGGTTTATCGCTACGGAATGCTTTCTTGTTGACACATAAGTCGGTGGCTCTTGATTTATCTTGAGTTTATCTTACGTTTATCTTGGATATACCATATCTGTGGGAGTCATTTGCAATCAGAAAAGATATATAAAAGATATATAAAGATATAGGCTAATCTGCGTTTGAAATTGCATCATGAGAATGAAAAAAGTTACCTAGAGTCACATTAGTGATACACATAAACTCTTTAGATGATAATCAGTGATAAACTTGAGGATACGGACACCGAGGTGTCGTGTCGCTCCACACCCACGCCGATACCGCAGTGTAAGAATTGTCTAACTTCGCATACACCTTTGTGGAGGCGGGACAAAGATGGGTCGATGCTGTGCAATGCGTGTGGGCTGTTTCAGAAGATGCACGGCAGAGCGCGACCCATCAGCCTGAAGACAGACCAGATACGCCATCGCAACCGGAAGAAGAAAGCGATAAGCGTGATGAAGATCAGGCCGGAGCCCTTGCTTCCACACGGACAGCTGATCTCGCTGTCTAGCGACATCAATTGCAGCACAACGACAACGATACCGGTGTCGGATATACCCTGGATATCGAAGGGCGCCCCGATCAGAAACCCATCACCGAGACAACGACCACATCACAACAACCTGCAGGACGAAGAGTTCGTGATTAAGCTAAAGACCAGAGTTAACGAGCTGGAATCAATTACTCGATTATACAAGAACCATATCACTAGACTCGAACAAAGATGTCAGATCCTGGAGTCCAAGCTGTACGAATTGGTATACCATTGATTGGATATACGAAGTACACAGAACCGCTTCCTGGTATTTTATATCGGACAAAAAAAAGACTATTATCACTAATAAATTTAAATATTATAGAATTCATACACAAAAACTACATATTCCAAAACCATATCAGTATAAACACATTTAAAGTTTAGATATCAAGGACTAATCCATATACCTTAGGAGAATGTATAAAATAATCCCAGCACGTGACTTTTATTATATTGCAGATGACTTCTTGCCCCATTCCAACTGACAAGCCCTTGCGTCTGGAGCTAATCCTCGGAAGCTAGAGTTCGACTCATCAGGGTCATGAATTCCCTAACAAGGCTTCAACAATCATCAACTGGTTTTAACTATGGACATCAGTCATTGTTATAACTATTGAGGCGTTTTTGAAGGGTCAGATAAGTGAGTAAAGATTGGATTGGTGTCAGACTGACTAACATAGTAATAAATAGGGATTTCGAATCATGTCAAGAAACCCAGCCGCTGGATTGGAGAATACGTTATTTCAATTGAAGTTTACTTCAAAGCAGCTGCAGAAGCAGGCTGCGAAGGCTTCCAAGGAAGAGAAGCAAGAAACCAACAAATTGAAGAAGGCACTGAATGAGAATGAAGAGATAGCTAGAATATATGCATCCAATGCTATACGGAAGAAAAACGAAAGGTTACAGCTCCTGAAACTAGCCTCAAGAGTTGATTCAGTTGCATCTAGAGTACAAACTGCCGTTACCATGAGACAAGTCTCGAGTTCTATGGCACAGGTATGTAAAGGTATGGATAAAGCGCTTCAAAACATGAACTTGCAACAAATAACCATGATCATGGAAAAATTCGAACAGCAGTTCGAGGATCTCGATACAAGCGTCAATGTATATGAAGATATGGGTGTTGCATCAGACGCTGTGTTGGTAGACAACGATAAAGTGGATGAGCTCATGGGTAAGGTTGCTGATGAGAACGGCATGGAGTTGAAACAAAGTGCAAGGCTGGAAAATATACCTGATATTAAGCAAAAAGAGACTGTTGATGATGAAAAGGAGGACAAACTGGCCGAAAGATTAAGAGCACTAAGGGGGTAAACGATATCTTTTATGGCTTCAAAAATACACCCTGTAAATTAGGCTCAATATCCTTAAGATAAGTTTAGTTTCATATATCTGAATAATGTACACTATTTCATAATGCATACAATTAAACATCTTATTTTCTATACATAATATACCTTTACAATGACCACCATGTTATATCACCATGATCATTTCCTAGAGCAAGTAAGCTTTCATATACAACCAATGTAGTGGTGTTAAAAGAGTCCAGTAAACTATTGTATTGTCTCTCACCCCTGTCATAAATTTTTACAGGTTCGCCTTCTAGAGCATTTATTAACTGAGTTTGGGATTCTTCCACAGACACTACTTCCTTTTCAAATGAAAGCAACTCTGCAACGGATCCCATACGTAGATCCCATATTCTAGTTGATTTATCCATGGAGCCAGTTATTAATTCACTCCCCATATATTTTAGGGATGTTATAGGACCTCTATGGCCCTCTAAGCTTCCAACTACTCTGCCAATTCTCAAGTCCCATAAGTAAACAATCCCATCCTTAGTTCCGGTCACTAAGGCATTATCAATACAATCAGCACCACCTATCAAAGGCGTGTTAAAGGAAGGTGTTATGTCTAGTTTTGATACAGATCGAGGAACCATTTTTAGTGCTATTGTCAAATCGATAGATTGAATACATTTACCAGAGCCCAGATCCCAATGTCTTAAAGTCTTGTCGTTTGATCCACTAACTATAGCGTTGCCTGTAGTTGCCAATGCTGTTACAGAATCTTTGTGCCCATCGAATGTTGCTAGACATAATTTGTCATTTGCATTACCATCTTTGTCTACAATGTTATCTACATCCCAAACTTTTACCGAAGCATCCTTTCCTGCACTAGCCAACAATCCAGTATCACCAATGAATCTAGTTGTATTGACTGTAGCTCGATGACCGGATAATACTCCTAAACATTGAGTTGTTGATATGTCCCAAAGCTTAATCTCGTTATCCAAATTTGCAGTGCTTGAGAGAACACCTAGTTGTGCATTAATAGCAAGAGAATTGATGTAATCATCATGGCACTTTAATGTTTTACCTAATTGGCCTTTTGTACCGATGATATTCTCAAAGTCCTCGATATCAAAGCCACTTGATTTCTTTTTGAGTTTCATTGCTTCAAAATATCTCTGAAGCTTATTACCAATTTGTGCGTTATCAGGTTCTAAAGTAAGCAGAGATACCTTATCATCAGTATTGTTTTCACTAGTTATGATAGTATGCTCATGGTTCGTTTGTTTCAGGACAGATGATGTGTTGCCTATATGCACTTCATCTTCCGTAGAACCATCAGTTTTGCTTTTATTCTCTTTATGGTCGACAATTCTACTTATTATTACATCTAATTTCTTTGCAACCACGTTCCTTCGCAGCTTAATTCTTTTTATCTCATCATCCATCTCATTAATCTGCATTTCTAATACGTTCTTTATAATCTGCATTTTCATCGTGTAATCATTTCCATCATTACCTGATCCATCATACAAACCTTGACTTTCATGAGACGATTGTACTATGTAACCATCGTAAAGAGTCGAATACGAGTCTAATCCTTGACATTTGTCAAGAGGTAATGGTGGTATACTCTTTAGATCATGCTCATTTAGAAATGTCAATAATCTAAACGATGTAGCTGTATCCGTAAAAAGATTGCTGAAATAGTTCTTGCCATTGAAAAATGTGCTATCATAGACGCACTTAAAATATAATAGCAGCTCCTTTCTTGGCCCTATTATATAATCGAATATAGAACCATGTAGTATTCTATAGAGAAAGTCCCAACTTTTGTAACGTATACTCACGAGAGATAAACTAATGAGGCTCAATCTGTTTTGTTTCTCGACAATATTTACCATTTCATATCCAACTGATTTCTGACAACCGCTATTCTATATCCATGCATTCTTTATGATTACATTATTAACATTGTCACTATTGCTTGTTTTTATTTTTGACACAATCTACCTTAACCGTTAATTTTTATGATTTCTATTGAATGATGATATTGTTTTATTTTCAAATATTCAGCCAGTATGGATACGTTTATTGTTACAGACTCATATACTTATGACATCGAGATCAAGACATATTATCTAGATTTACTAATTAGAAATACGTAGCTGAGACTCCAGCTCAGCTATCTTTTGTCTTTCCTTTTCGATTAACTTTTGTACACCAGTAGTGCTATCCTTTGATGATTCAATCTTTAGACGGCCCTCAATCTCATCTTTTTGTAGTTGTATTTCAGCCAATAGTTTTTCTGATTCTTCGTTAAGCTCTTGAAACACATCATGATACTGTTCAGCAGCTTTCTTATATTCTTCTGTTGGAAACATTTCTAAGACCGCATCAAGTAGCTTCAAAATAGATTCAGTTGAAAAGTCCTCTACAAATAAAGTCCTTCTCCGGTTGTTTGTAGATATACCTTCCTTCTCATCTAGTATAACACTGCCTTTTTGTAGTGCCATCAAAAGATTTTTAATTTCATCATTTTCCTTAAATTTCTTCCTCATCGTAGCCATTAACCCTACATCATCATTAAATAATTCTGTTATAAGGGCAGTCGTTGTATTATTTGTGTTATTACTGTCTACATCATTACCATGCCCTGCAGCTTTGAATCGCTTAGTTCTTTGTGAATCGCGTAATAATTCTTCGTCATGCTCTCTGATGTAAAACTCGTTGGGGACATGAATCACCGGCTTCTCATCTTTATGGCCCAGTCGTCTATTCCTCTTCATATTCAAATCTCTCTTGTCCAAATAATCAAATAGTGCCTGCCTACCATCCTTTCTTCGAAGTGATTTCGTGACAGGATCAAGTTGGAATAATGTGGTTTCTTCCTTTGGATCACAACCCTTTATGAGATTTTTAATCTTGTCATTCAATGTATGAGTTTCTTTACCATCTTTTGATATTCTAATCATGGCATTGTGGAATATACCTGGTGGTTTAAAGTAAAGAGATGTAATTGAGTCCAGACATCCATTGATCTCTTCTAAACAACTATTCATTGATTCTCCCATCGTTTTTTCCACTAATATATCAAATACCTATTATCAGTCCTCGAGATTATAGCAGTGAAAAATTATATTTATGGACGTTGTTTTATTTATCCTGATTCAAATAAGTATTTGTCTTCTAGCTCTTCAATGTTAAATATCTTAGCTTTACCTCCAGGCGTATTATTGTTTATCAATTATACCACTTATGGTCACTTAAAACGACACAATAAAAATAATGATTCAACCATGGCCAAAATGAGGCATAGTAGATGATGTTTTACTTATAAATAGTCAAATCTATATATATTTATGAGTTATCTAGTCCCTCCAAGATACCAAGACTTCATCAGTTCTGAACTTTTGTGTTACAACAGTTTCTTTGAAGTCCTTAACGTAGTCTCCCATTCTATACTGCAACAAACCTGCCTGAGCAATCATGACACCATTGTCTATACAGAATCTCTCGTCCGTTGCGTATACATGACCGTTGGCTCTATCCATGCACATCTGCTCCATCATCTCTTGTAATCTCAAGTTACAACCAACACCACCTACTATCAATACATGTGCAGAATTGACGTGGGCCATTGCACGTTCTGTAATTTCGACTAGCATCGAGAACAACGTTTCCTGCAGCGCGTAGCAAAGGTCCTCAACCGTGACTAGCTGTTCATGGGTTTTCTTGTCAAACAGGAGTTTGTTGCTATAGTTTTTCCTAAACAGATCCTTGGCTAAAGAATCAATGTATGCCAGTATACCACTTAGTGACAAATCCATACCTTTCACAGTGTACGGAAGTTCCACCAATCTTTCTTTATTCTTACACTTGAGAGCCATTTGTTCTATGTTGTAACCTGGGGATGGGTCATTCGGTATCTTCAAGGTACGGGCAAACCTATCCAAACAGTTTCCTATGGCGATATCCAAGGTTTCACCAAATATTCTGTATTTCTGATTACTGTACGCAATAACCTGAGTATTACCACCACTCACGTATAACACCACCGGGTTCTGGGCGCCTGTGATCTCTCTACCCATCTCTATGTGCCCGATACAATGGTTTACTGGCACCAATGGCACATCCCACAGCAAGGACACGGTCCTGGCCACGATAACCACGGAGTGCAGCGGTGCACCCATACCTGGGCCTTTAGTGAAACATATAGCATCCAGTTGTCCGGGAGTGACACCTGCCTCTGCCAGCGCCCTCTTCACTAACCGCACGCACCAGTTCTTGTGGTGTCTAGCGGTGTCACGGGGCAAGAACCCTTCTCCTGGCGGCGTGATGTATGTGTCTCTGATGTTAGACACTATTTCAGTGGGAGAGCCATCGACGAACTGCTTGATGACACCAACACCTAGCTTGTTAGCAGAGCCCTCGAGACCCAATGCAACATAATAGCCTTTGTTCTTGGGAGAAATACCGTTCAAATCGACCATAGTTCGTTTCAAGGATGTAAAGTATGTATGCCTGGTATTTCACAAGAGGGTCAATACTTGATTTGTCCTTTAAATTACTTCAAAAAAGGATGACTACCTGGTATGTGGGCATCGCAAAACCACTACCATGCTATCACTATATGTGAAGCCATCACTGACGAGAAGAAACCTCAGCAATGGGTGGGGGAGAGTGAAAAAATCCATGCGGGTAACCTAGATCAAATTATTCGAACGAAATTGCCAGTAATCAATACAACAATCATAAGTGACGAGACATCTTCGAGAACATAGCTTCCAAATAACTGATTACGAAAATGCTGATTAGATTGGCCGATAAGGCGGGTAGGGCTGTTTCAAAAGAAGATAAGCCGTAATCAGTTACTGATAGAGGTGATTAAAGATTAGCACGCGATCGCATTGATGATCTTTCAAGGTTGTCGGGGATAAGGGGAGGCTTGGTGCAAAAGGGCAGATGGTGAGCGTCAGATAAGATGCGATACAGTGGTTTCTGTGTGTTATGTTGTTGAAGTGTGGAGATAACATGGCGGAGGGGAGAACAGCGAGGTATGTATTTCTGTATTTCTGTTGGAGAAAGTTTCTGCTGATATGCTACCTGTACGTGTGGTTGTTAGTGCTGTTTGCTATATGTTTTATAGGGCAGTGAGGAACAGATAGTCATATCTTGCAGTGATAAGATATGAGGGAGAGGAATGAGATATGACTACTTTCTACAGAAGAAGGGCAAGTTGTCATCTTCTTATGTTGCTGCGGAGTAATCTCAGCAAATCGATCATCTTTTGCAATAGAAGATGAGTAGACAAGACTGTTACAGATAGAGGGGAAGGGAAGGTGGCTTTAATTGGGTGGAGATTAGAAGTGGAGTCGAGGGAAGGATCTGCGAAGGAATGGTCTTTGTGCTGAGATGTTGTAAGAGTTGTGTCCGAGAAAGCGCGTAGCACAAGAACCCAATTCTCGATATTTTTAGGCAACACCGGCAAAGAACAAGTTCGGTGCATTACTGATATAACTGTACGTGCTCGTCTGTGGTCCCTTTATAAAAATATATAGCGTCGCGCATATACAATAAGACAAAATATGAGCGAGGGACCCTTTCCTGCAACGATAATCACAGATGCGAGGATGTGATTCACAGTTACTGTGGGTATACAAGATATAGAAGACCCGAGCTGGCAAGAGCAGTGATTATCAGTGACTTACATTACAATCTTGCAGAAGATAGTGGATAAGTACTCTTGTATACCATTAAACCACTAATCTAGCCGGAGTTATTCACCCGCAATCTTATCTGTGCCAAGATACCATGATGTGTAGGATGGCTCTTTAGCAATGAACTGGGAAAAGAAGAAATGAGTTGTGAGACCAGTTACAGAACAATGATATCATATCAAAATTAGAGTTCAATACCAACAGTGCCAAATAAGAACTAGACAAATGGAAGGAATAGGCAAAAAAAAAAACATATATAAAGGACATGTTGTTTCCTGTTGGAGACTCAGTTATTCTTGATAAATTGTTACTGTATTGAATAACCAGACATCAATAAAAACTAACAACCAAGTTTTGAAAAAGAAGGGGAATTATAATAGCCCTCTTTTTTTAACATAATTACTACAATAAAAATAATAAGAGTACGATCTTAAAAGAAATGAGTTCCTTGGAAAAGACTGACTTGCCGAAGAACGAGTTGCAAATCGACTCGGAGTTCCTAAGGGAAGAACCCTTGGAGATAAGTAACTTCGAAGAGTCTTCCTCTTCACAAGGCCCACAGCCAAGTGGTTCACGTTGGAGGAAGTTTAAAGATTCTTTCAAACCCTTGGATGAAGCCGTTGTCACTGACGACATGAGCGATATCGAAAAGATTGCTCACAGAACCGCGCATGCACCACTGAAGCATCATTTAAAGAACAGACACTTGCAGATGATCGCCATCGGTGGTGCCATTGGTACTGGTCTGTTTGTCGGTTCCGGTACCGCGCTAAGAACAGCTGGCCCAGCTGGTATTCTAATTGGTTGGGGTCTAACGGGTACCATGATTTACTGTATGGTTATGGCCATGGGTGAACTATCTGTGGTCTTCCCAATCTCAGGTGGTTTCACTACCTATGCCACGAGATTCATTGACGAATCGTTTGGTTTTGCCAACAACTTCAACTATATGTTGCAATGGCTATGTGTTCTACCGTTGGAAATCGTTGCTGCTTCCATTACAGTCAACTATTGGGGTACGGATCCTAAATACAGAGATGGTTTTGTTGCATTATTCTGGGTGGTCATTGTCATTATCAACTTGTTCGGTGTGAAAGGTTACGGTGAAGCCGAGTTTGTATTTTCAATCATTAAAGTTTTAACAGTCATTGGTTTCATCATCATGGGTATTGTGCTAAACTGTGGTGGTGGCCCAGAAGGTGGCTACATCGGTGGTAAGTACTTCCACGACCCCGGTGCTTTTGTAGGTGACACTGCAGGTGCGAGATTCCAAGGTGTTTGTTCCGTTTTCGTCACTGCTGCATTCTCATTTGCTGGTAGTGAATTGATTGGTATTGCCGCTGCTGAATCTGCTGAGCCAAGAAAGTCTGTTCCAAAGGCCGCAAAGCAAGTTTTCTGGAGAATTACTCTATTTTACATGCTGTCATTGCTAATGGTTGGTCTTTTGGTTCCATACACTGATGAAAGACTGATTGGTGCTTCCTCTGTTGACGCTGCTGCATCACCTTTCGTCATTGCTATCACCTCTCATGGTATTAGAGGTTTGCCAAGTGTTGTTAATGTTGTTATTCTAATTGCCGTCTTATCTGTCGGAAACTCAGCTGTCTACGGTTGTTCCAGAACGCTATGTGCTTTGGCCCAACAAAACTTCCTTCCAAAGATTTTCGGTTACATTGACAGATCAGGTAGACCTCTATTCGGTATTGCTTTCACATCCGCATTTGGTCTAGTCGCATTTGTCGCTCAAAGTAAGAAAGAAGGTGAAGTGTTTGCTTGGTTGTTAGCGTTGTCTGGTCTATCCTCTTTGTTCACATGGGGTGGTATCTGTTTCTGTCACATCCGTTTCCGTGCAGCATTGACTGCTCAAGGCAGGTCCACGGATGAACTTCCATTCAAAGCACCAGCTGGTATCTACGGTTCCATGTGGGGCTTGTTCATGATTGTCCTAATGTTCATGGCACAATTCTACGTCGCACTGTTCCCACCTGGAGGCAAGCCGAGCGCCGAGGTGTTCTTCCAGTCGTACTTGTCATTCCCAGTTGTCCTGGCGTTCTACTTCGGTCACAAACTGTACGCTAGAAACTGGAAGTTGTTGATCCCATTGTCGAAGCTGGACATCGACACTGGCCGCAGAGAGATGGACCTGGATGTCCTACGCCAAGAGATTGCGGAAGAAAAACAGATGATGTCTACAAGGCCATGGTGGTACCGTTGGTACAGCTTCTGGTGCTAAGAGCCAAAAGACCGGTTTCCAAACTTTACGCAAAAACATTACTTTCTGTACTATATTTCATACATTTTCTTAGCCTTTTTTACGTTCTACACACATCGTTATAGTGATCTTTACGTTAATAACATAATCTTATACTTGGATTCTTATACCACTTCTGCATTTTTACCTGATTAAGTAAAAAAAGGTTATATAAGTAATGGCTAACACGGCTATAGCAGGGGATTAGCAGCATAAATCCCGACGATTAGAGCGATGAGGGCGATGAGGCCCATGACATCACATTTCCGATGAGCATCGCATTTGCAATTTCATATGTGTGTGGAGGATGCATGCGATGTGGTGTTTAGGTGTTGGAATTTAACTTGCGACACCTCTATAACTTCTCCGTAGTTTCCCAGTTGCCCATTGGATCCCGTCTCGAGGCATTGTTGAGGCTACCCGCCGCGAGCATTGCCTGGGGGGGGGGAGTCGAGAAGTTCCATATTAAAAACGCCCAATACAGAGAAAAAGAAAGAAAGAAAGAATCCGGATACTGGAATCCGATAACGCAGAAAGAATGAGATCTGGGCTTACCAAGAGTGATTTGCAGGGCTGTCTCTGTCTTGTTCGGGATTCGGTCTCCATCTAGCAGTACCATATCGAGAAATCCATGCAATTTCATAACTTTACCCAATTAGGAAAAGTAAGTAACTTCCTAAAACTCAATTTGTGATTTCAGTATTTAAGCGTATTTCTTTCTTTTTTTCTTCATCTTTTGTTTCAAAACGGTGTGTCGTTGCACAGTACTAAGAGCTCGGGTTTCACCATCTATGGTGTTTGAGAGCGTGAGTAATTGAGGAAAGTGTAGCTTGACGTATGACAGTATGCACATGCAAGGACTCCCTGTACCTGTTTCTGTGAGTCGTAGATACTTATGTATCCAGATTAGGAAAACATAGTGTTTACAAAATGTCCAAATCGAGTAATATTGAAACTGAGGGATGGGTAAAAGCATGACCTCACTGCAAAACTCTAGGAGAGAGCAAAAACAGTTGTACTGAGGTTTCTTTGTCAAACATCCAAATTAAGACGATTCCTAAAACAGTAAGAGGTGTATTTTCCACACAGCAGTTGGTGGTACGTTATCACAGAGCAAAAATTTAAATTTTTCATATAATCACAGAAGAGACTGTGGAGCTACAGCACAAATCTGCTCAATGTTCACAGTGAGATCCCATTTCCATCCTCCCCCTAAGAAAGCATCCTGCAGATTCCTCAACAATCACATCTCTTAGATAAGAAAATTGGTTCCGTACGTACCACTCTAAGTAACTCCTTTCCAATATGCAATATATGACCTAACCCCAAAACGAAGCAGAACTCGAGGCAAATTCAAAAAAGCGCCAATCACTCACATCTTGCCGCAGCAAAGCAAACCCCATACCCTTTCTTGTCCTTTCTTTTTTTTCCAGTCTCTTTGTCTGTCTCGCCACCCAACTCCCAAATTCCACTTACTCTACCAGAACCGGTAAAAGCATCCACTGCGCAGAGACACAGAGAACTCCAAAGGGGATTACTTCAGATACACTCTCTCAAGCATCGAAGGGCTGCGAGCCCACAAGAAACCCAAACAAAAACAATTAGAAGTCCAAATCCGGTAATGAGCACAGAAAGAAGCGAAGGAGGCCCATCTCGCGTGAGAATGAATTGGAAGAAAAAAAAAATCGAAAAAGAAGATATTGAGCAGTAGCGAGATATTGTAGCACAGACAACTGCGTAGAAGGGACAATCCATCGAGAGGAGGGGCAAGGAAATCAAAAAACAAAAAATGCTGTTCCTCGGAAGGGGGAGTTTCTAAAAAAAAAAGTTGAAAATTGATAAACTTAAAGGAAAAGCACAGAAACAAAGGGAGGAAAAGACGTCATTTAGTGCTAAAAGTGGAATTATGGATCTTTTCCCATATATAAGTAGCGATGGATTCACAAATTGATATTTCTTTTCCTTTCAAGACGTCTTTTGGGCGGGATTTAAAAGAACTAAAACGCTTTTTTTCTATACAACTCAAACTAAAGTTTAACTACAAAGTCTTTCCAACTAATAATCTAGATTTCCCTTCCTTTTATAAATTTATTTTATTACTTTCCTTCCTTTTATTGAAATATCTAAATCAGTTTTTTAAGAAAACTATTTCCAACTTTTTACATTCCTTTTATTGTTGAATTTAGAAAAAAAACTAAAAACCAATCCATTCCTTTTACTAAATTATTAAAAATGAAGTTTGTTTCCGCTATTTTGATGGCCTCCGCTGTTTTGGCCGCCCCAGCTGTCCAACACCAGGACAAGCATGCTCATGAAAAGAGAGATCTTGTTGTTGTCACCGAATACGTTGACCAAGACGGTAACATTTTCACTCCAACTGAAGTCGTCAATGATGCTCCAGCTGCCACTCCTACTCCTGCTCCAGCCGCTGCTCCATCTTCTGCTGCTCCAGCTGCTCCAGCTGCCTCCCCAGCTAAGGACACTACTACTTTGGCTCCATCTTCTTCTAAGCAACAAGCCTCTCAACCAACTACTGGCTCCTCCTTCACTGGTGGTGCTTTCCAAGATGGTACCATTCCATGTTCTCAATTCCCATCCGGTAACGGTGTTGTTGCCTTGGACTGGTTGAACATGGGTGGTTGGGCCTCTATCATGGACTTGAACGGTAACACTGCTTCTTCTTGTCAAGAAGGTTTCTACTGTTCTTACGCCTGTGAATCTGGTATGTCCAAGACTCAATGGCCATCCAACCAACCTGCCGATGGTAGATCTGTTGGTGGTCTATACTGTAAGGGCGGTTTCCTATACCGTGCTAACACTAACGCCAACACCTTGTGTGAACAAGATGCTGGTACCGCTTTCGCCGAAAACCAAGTTGGTCAATCCATTGCTATCTGTAGAACCGATTACCCAGGTTCTGAGAACATGGTTATCCCAACTGTTGTCGGTGCTGGCTCTACTCAACCTATCTCCGTTGTCAAGGAAGACTCTTACTACCAATGGAAGGGTATGAAGACCTCTGCTCAATTCTATGTTAACAACGCAGGTGTCTCTGTTGAAAACGGTTGTATCTGGGGTAACGAAGGTTCCGGTGTCGGTAACTGGGCCCCAGTCGTTTTGGGTGCTGGTGAAACCAACGGTATCACTTACCTATCTATCATTCCAAACCCAAACAACAGAACCCCACCAAACTTCAACGTCAAGATTGTTGCCACTGATGGCTCTTCTGTTAACGGTGCTTGTAAGTACGAAAACGGTGTCTACTCCGGTTCTGGCTCTGACGGTTGTACCGTCTCTGTCACTTCTGGTTCTGCCAAGTTCGTTTTCTACTAAACACTTTAGCTTAACTTTAGCCCACTCCATTTATTGTATGTCGCTCGACTCGGCATTACAAAACCACAATAGGTGTGGATAATGTTACTCTAGCGCTTGCTACAAATTATCTCTTTCTTGATTCCATTAAAAAATATTCGTTCACCGCGGTAAGGGCCAACATCGCTTGACCCAATGATTCCGCTATATTTTTGTTCTTTTTCATTTATGAAAACTGGAGTTCTACAATTTTTTTGTGGAGTCCTTTTTTCTAAATTGTACTAAACAATATGTTTTATTCTTTAAAACATCATACATTTTTCAACCGTTATATTACATTATTTTATGTTTACATTTCATTTTCTTTGTTACTGTTTTTTTTATCAGTTCTTTTCAATTGTTTTGACCCAATTCGAAAAGCTCAATGAAATACCCGAAACCAATATCCAATGAGTTTTGGTTTCTTTACCTAAAAGTTTAGATGAACTATGAATCTGTTGTCATCAAATTGGCGTCGTGCTTTCATATGTTCCAGTATAGATACCATTATACAAATATTTTTTAAAGTTCAATTTAAAAAAATTTACTACTTTGTACTATATTAGCAACATCCTACATAATAAGCTTAATGATCTATCAATAATCATTATTGCCAGCGGATGCATCTTGTTACCTATTGTTTTCGTTACGAGCTGATTTTTTTTATTATTGTATCATATCTATATATTAATCTGTCATTAAATAACCATTACACATAAATCAGTAATTCTTGTTTGGAACTGGAGCGTGTTGGGACTCTTCCTCTGGTGGGGAGATGAACGCACCAGCTAGGTCCAAGGCGGGTTCATCAATGCTGTGGTGGGCATAAGACAATACACCGATACCACCAGCGTCAAGTAAGAAGAATGGGTTGTCCACCAAGTGTCTGAACTTGGTAATCTCAACGTATGGGACCACAGACTCATCCTCCTCATAGGACTTAACCTTCTGCTTAGAGAAAGCAGTGATACACTCTTTCTCTTCACCTAGACGTAGCCAGATGGCCGCAAAGTAACGCAAAGCATGTCCATGAGCAAACACCATGATATCAGATGGTATGCCTTGTTCCTGGTGCTTCTTGTGCAGGTTTTGGATACGTGCGATGACTCTAGACAATCTCAAACCGACTTCTTCAGTAGTTTCACCGTTCTCACAGCCATCTCTCCAGATATTCCATGGGCGAGCTTTGTCCAAACCACGGGACTTACGCAGCTCGACAATCTCCTTGGTCAATAGCCCTTCATAGTCACCGTACTCCCATTCTCTCAAGTCATTGTCAACAATAACCTTGATCTTAGACCTTTGCTCCTCGCTCAATGGCTTCAAAACCAACTCAATGGTCTGCTTGGCCCTGGTTCTTGGAGAAGTGAAGATATATGTGATGTGGTCAGGGTTGATAAAACGGTTGTTGGAGAAGATAGACTCACCGGTCCTCAGCATTTGGCCAACACCATAGTCAGTCAATGGCAAGTCAGTCAAACCGGTGTACTGACCGGACTTAGACCACTCGGTCTGGCCATGTCTGACAATAATACATCTAGGAGTTGGACTGTGACCCATTACTAAAAATCTTGCAATATCGAATTCGTGCTTGCCGTTACTTGGATTCAATTGAACTGCACAATACACACTATTAGCTCCTATTTGAAGTCCAAAAATTTTTTTTTCAGCGGATTTCCTCTGAATTCAATAAATTCAAGATAAATTAATGGGACACTCGAGAATCGAACGCCTGTAGTGAATTTTTCCAGTTTCCCACATTTTGGCGTACAGAATTTCGATTTTTGATTTGCGCTGCCAATATGAAATTTGGTGATTTCGTGTTCATACCTGCAATAGGGCATCGAGCAGTGATGAGCCCACTGTATTTGCTTCTATAATCTATAAGATATAAATACTTGCTAGGTCGAGAGGTTAAAAAGGTGGGAGCTTGGAGCGGTAGCGAGAGAGGCCGAGCTGATATATTATAGATGATCGCTGGTGGGAAGAGTAATGTGCTCGTGGTGGTGCTGATATGCGTGCTGTTTGGTACTTTCCAGCTTTTGATGGGCACTGGTGAACTGCACAGTGGTGGTATGGGGTCGGTAGTGCGACCTGAGCCCGAGATTCACAGAAGTAATGACAGAGTACGAGTAAAGAAAGTGTTCAACCCTGATGCAAGCTTGTCTGTGCCTTTTCTCGACAAGATCAATAAGTATTGGCACATAGGTGGCACTGCTGAAGTGAGAAATATGAAGTCTATCATGCTGACCTCTGCAGGACAGTCAGGCAAGCATGGTGTTGTGCTCTCGAATGGTATCGGTGACAACACGATTACTGATTTTGAGATAGTGGTGGATTTTAGGATATATGGGCGTGAACAAAGACAGAGTTCACATATAGGCGATGGCATGGCAATTGTCATTACCCCCGAAAATGGATTTCTGGTCCGGGACTTGGTCTCATCGTTTTCCCGCAAGCAGTATGAAATTAACTCTGGAGGTGTCCATGCCAAGAATGTGGATTTGATGGGTCTGCCCAATAACCTTCCGGGCTTGGCATTAGTCTTTGATACTTACAAGAATAACTACAGAACAGATGTTGAAATCCCGTACCTGGATCTTATCCTCAATACAGACCCACAAAAGGATATGTACTCGGTCAACACTGACAACCTTGAGTCCACATCAAAGAAGTTAACACCAAAGCATATTAAACTCCACCCATCAACTATCAAAGGGGATATCACAAAGCTTAGAATTATATATTCTGAGACCATAGGATTCTTGAAAGTGGATATCCAATACCAAAAGGAAGGAGACTATTGGATTGAACTATATCAAAGTAATGAAAAAATATACCTACCAAAAAATAAGTCCAGCGGGCAACGTTTTATCGGTATATCAGCACTTACTGGTGATGCAACAGAAAATGTTGAGATTCTAGGAGTATCTACCAATGAATACCACTGGAATAGTAATGAAAGGGAAATTCAGGATTCAACAACAAATGATAATTTACCACGCTCTTATGAATACGCACAAGCGCTAAAAAACTATCTCTTAAATGAATTTGGCCATCGTATAGCCTTGGAAAAAGATGACTATACAAGGTGGAAGATGAAAATGGCTCAACCAAACTATGAAAATGATTTGAATGACAGAGTAGAAAATCAACATGTAAATAATAACAAACATCAAAGTAAATCTTCTTCAAGGTATATTATATTACTGTTGTTTTTGGTTTTGATATACATTAGCTCAGTGTATATAAGAGTTACCAAAAAGCATTTGAGAAGATTAAAACGGAGAAGAGCCACATCACAAACCTTACTGCCTACGTAGGCATAGCATAAATAACGCAGTCAATAGACATTACGAATTAACTTTTATTTATAGAAAAATACCATTACACTATTTCGGATCTAGCATATTATGAATATTCAAACTTTATTTCAAGAACAATACATAAACAGTCTATAGATGACTTATACTTATAGGATAATGCTTTTAGTAAAGAAATACATAATCCCAACTTGAATGTGTATAGCAGATAAATTAGACAACAACAAAATCTCAAATGAGCCAGCCTAATTTGATTTTATTGTCAAAATGGAATTTAATGTGTGGCCACTATCTCTTCGCGCTAGTAGCCTTTGAGGAGGTCTAGTATTACCACTAGCAACTGTAGAGACAGTATTTACGCCAGTGTTCATTGTAAGAGTGGATTGCCTTGCTCTGTCCAAAATGCTAGCTGGTGGAATGGCCATTGTGCTAGAATTGGTCTCTTGTGTCCTTGAAGAAAATACCGTCGGCCTTGTTGATTGGATAGAGTGTATATCTGAAAAGGTTGAAGATTTAACTGATGATGAACAAACAGAAACTAAAGGAGCCATACTAGATAAGTCCATTTCATGGTCTGATACAATCGACTCTGCGTGTTGCTCCTTGGATAGTAAACTGTACTTACTTCTGGGCCGCGGACTACGACATGTACTATCGTTATCAGAATCAGAATCATTTGCAAACAGCGGCATCAGTGAGGAACTTATTGTTACCCTATCAGAATCACACGAAAGTGATGGTGAGAGTGGCATTAAATAATTGGAAAGTGATCTTGATGCTGGTAATGACTCAGGAGCTGAATCAGCTCTTGATCTAACTATCCGACTCTTTGATGATGATTTCTTAGCACTTCGATGAAAACTAGCATTCTTTTGGTATAAACTAGCGTTATATTCATCTGTGGGATCGTAGACCTTCCGCTGCCTTTCTTTTAAACGTTTTTCTGATTTTGTAAGATCAATACCAATATGCTTATCGCCCTTCAGCATGTGCTGTGACTGCTGATTTGTATTTGTATTGGGATTGCTGTTGCTTCTATGGTTGGTCACCGGTAGTTGCAGTGTAGTGTTATTAGCTACTGGGTTAGATTCACGTCCGGGTTGTATTATTCTTTTGACCCATCCTGATATCTTCCTAGTTTTCCCTTGGAAAGAATGATCATTCCCACCTATACTCTGGTTACGATGCGACATCTGCGGTCTGGAACTACTGTTGTTATATAATTAAGTCTTGTTTAGCAGATTATAACGCTACCTCAATACTATAACTGGTCAAGATGCCATCCTGTCCTATTTAAGGTTCCAATTCATCCAGTGATATTCGTATATTTTGCAGAGTCAGGTGGACCTTAATAAGCATCACGCTAAAATACGAATAAAGCCGAATAGAGGTCAATCAAGCTTTTGGGACGTATCGATGGCAAGAATTTCATAACATCTAGCATTTTGATAAGATTAGCGAGTACTGTCATACCTATGAATGACTCAAATGTTATTCCTGGGCACATAGCAATAAACTTGCCCCATGATACTTCAAGAAAATGCAATTAATAAATTAGAACTAATAAGAATATGTAAAATATGTAAGGTAGAGTTCCTATTTCCAGTTGAGTGTTTCTGCATTGATGCCAATAAAGTATCCAACCATTTGTATACTGTTATAATTTGTCTGGAGACGCGCCAGCTTCGATGAACGTGCTTGTAAGGGATGAAGTTGAGGCCAGTTTTTTGCTTTGTTCAAGCAAGTTGATATCAGAGTTTGGCTTACTTAACCGATCGTCGACAGAGAGCGGCTTGTCGTTTCCTTGTGGAGTAGTGTTTAATAAAAACATATTTAAGAATGTCCTTGGAGTTTCCAAAAGCTTTTTGGAGCTCGTATTGCTGTTACTGTTGATCCTTGTCAATACAGTAGAGTTTGACTGAGAAGGAACCATTGATAGATCATTGTTGCTACTTCTAACCATATCTGTAATTTGATTTAAGTATGTTTTTGGCTCATTTGGCTCCATACCCTGGGGGTTGCTGTAGTATGATATTGGAGGTAATACGGTCTGGGATGAATTACCTGATTTATCATAGCCATCCGTCAATAGACGAGATGGACTGATTAGTGGCTTTTGGGTGTTATTGCTATCAGGGAAAGTTGCTTTTCTGTCAGTTTCATTTATCCTGTTTTGTCTTTTAGTATTCTTTTCTAAAGAATTCTCATCTAATATAATATGGTCAATCTTTCTTTTATTTCCAGCAGGTACACTTTTAAACGTTGATGAAGGGTTCCCGTTGGCAAACGAAACTTGCTTTGTTTTATCGATTTCTTGCCTGTATTTGTTGAATACTGGGGGCTGATTATGCTTTTGTTGAAACAAGGAAGGCCGTCTTCTGGTTTTGAACTCTAATGGTGCATTATTTCCTTCTTCATCGTCGTCATCATCATCTTCTGCATAACCGTCATCGGTATCATCTTGTTCTTCAGCTGCTTGATTTTTATTCCTTTGTAGGTTAATGCTACCCATGGGGTTCTGAAACCCTAGATTCAAGAAGTTACTAGAATTTAGGTCAGTGGCATTTATAGCAAGTCCAAGATCCTCCCCAACACCTTGAGTGTTGACATTAGAAAAGCTCTTAGATTCTTGTAAAAGCGGTAATCTGATACTGCTATTTAAGAGTGGAGACATTAGTCTTGAATCCGTATTAATGTTCTCGAACAAATTAAATTGATCCATATTTGCGTTGGAATTAGATCTGACCAGATTAGTTCTCGTGATTGCATTAAAGTTGACAACTTCTGTGAAGTACTTAATTTTTTGTAAACTGAAATTGGAATCATTAAAATCTCCTGGTTTCTGTAGCTTTATCTTGAAACTTACCAGTATTTTCTTGAGAAGGGAATCTTGGCTTTCATCTATATACCATAGTTGACACCACTGTGAAAGTAGAGTTTTATATTTGTTAAATTTCCAATTACTTTGTTCACTTGTCTCGTTAGGGTGTTGAGGAGAGACAGACCATTGATGAAGGTTATTTAAACATAATTTGATTAAATCTAGTGAATCACAAGGTAAAATATGCAATACATTGAATTGCTGCGGTTGTTCTATGATATCCTTGTTCAACAATAGTAGAAAATATAGCGATAAAATCTCATATGAAATTTCTTCAGTTGGATAAGATTCAATGAAGTTAAAGTCTTTTTTATTGTCGGATGCAATATCAGAAGTAAATGTCTGGGCATATTCAAACTGATCACTTTCTTTTCTTGTAATCATTCTTGTATCTGAGAATAAAGCAAGAATCAAATAATATAGCGTTAACTGAATTTCAACAATGTCGGATTTAGTCAAGAATATGTCCAGATTAGAATAGTGGTCAGCTTGCATTAGTTGAGATTCGTGAAGCTCTTCGTGATCTTTAATGCTGTGATAGAGTTTCCACTTATCTAATATATTCCTAAATGCTCCGGTAGTTTCGGCCAACTTTAGGCGCCCTCCATTTGATAATGTATGTAATAGATTGCAACCGTCAAATGCAAGAACAAACTCCAAAATCAATGAGAAGACTTTCAGTTCTGGTTTCTTCAATGATTTTACATCCTTCGGATGAAATTCGTTCATCAGGAAGTTTGATTTCGGCAATCCTTGCATTAGTGACCACCATGAATCAAGGAATTGAAAACACCAAAAAGCTACAACAATTTTGTCAGTGTAGTCCTCGATATCGGCTATATCAAATAGTTGTGATGTTGCTGTTTGGTTACCCCTTTGTTTTGTCGGTAGCAATCTATTGTCAAAACAGAGTGGGATCAAGTTGGTGTAATTAATAAATAAGCCCATATCAAGGGCAAAAGTGTATGAAAGATGTAAGAGCTCAGTAGCCCACAAGTTGGAACTGAGTTTCAAATTTTTCTTGTTAGAATTTGCTGATTTGCCTTTCCTCTTCTCCTCTGTAGTTTTCTCATGCATAACCTCTTGATACCAATTTTGCTTCATGTCGCAGCTTCCCATGAAATAGAAAGTTGCAACTAAAAGGGACTGAAATGTTGTCAGATTTTTAGGACTAGTAGAAAAAATCAGCTTCGATAGTTGATACAATTTGTAGTCATCTATGCATGACCAATTAGTCTGTATTATGTATATCAATGTGAGAAGAATAATGGGGTTGTTATCTACCAAACCAATTTTCTTCTCTAAGACGGGAGAAGCCATTGGATTGGTAGACAATGTGTTGGTATAGCCAGTCGATAGATTTGATATACTTAGAATTACCTGTTGTGTAAGTTTCTCTTTCCAAATGGCTTGAGGGTACAATAAGGGTATCAGAGAACTCTGTGATTTAAAGAACTGCTCGATTGCCAACACCAGAAGCTCTTTAATTTGATTCATATTATACTTGTATTTGACTAGCAAAAACTGTGGCAATAAATACTGGGAATTTAGTTGCAGTATTTCCACCATGGTATCTATTTGGAACTCTCTCAGCCAAGTGCTATCGTGAATAAAAGAGGTATCTATTAGTTTATTGTTATCTTGTTTTTTCTTGGTATCCTTTCCTGTTGGGTGTATATTACCATTCAATAAATGCCATGTGCCGTGTCCAAGGTAGTTATTCGACAAATTGTTAGAGAAGGTGTCTTGTGTTGGCGTAATATAGAAAAAATTCTTATAGTAATAGAAAGTGTCATTAATGAATGCCAACTGGCCAATCTCATCGCGACCTTGTGTGAGCTCCGTACCTGCCGAGCTACTGTCATTATTATGGCCTTGGGGGCTCGTACTGCCCTCGTTGCTGTTCTTACACATGGAAAATGAATTCTCCTTTGTTGAATGGTCTTCTAACACCGCCAACTCGTCAAATTCCCTCTGTGAACCATCCCCATAGTTTTCAACTTTGCCGTTCCCATCACCATCGCCATCGCCATCGCCATCGCCGTCACTTTCTTCCGCCAGTAGATGCTTCACTTTATCCAGGTAGTCATTCGTCTTCAATATACTCTTGAACTCGTTCCTGTCCAGCGTCTCATACCCAGCTATCTCATTCACAATTTTCTGTAGTTTAACCACTTCGCACTCAAGCAAGTCGGTATACCCCTTCGGAAGACCCCTACGAGACAGCTTGTCCGAGGTCACACAGTTGTACCCGATCTTCGCACAGTTAGAGCACGGCTGCAACCCATCACACTTGATCTTCTTCGACCGACACCTATCACACGCCTGCGAATGCCGCTTCTTCGTCCGCGTCAGCACTAGCTCCCCGGGCGGCTGCGGCTTCCCATACTTCCGCTTAGACTCCATTATATAGCTATTGTTTGTCCCTATCCCACTGCTTTCAGCGGTTAAAACATTTTTTCCGTTTTCCAACCCCGGGTATTTATACTCCCCCCTTCCAGCCCCCCCTTGAGTCCACCAAATTCTCGAGAAAAGATCCGCAAGGGGATTCGTAATAGCCGCTGACACTCCTTCCTACGCCTGTATAGTGTGCCGCGGAACTGCACTGCCGACAGCAAAGGAAATGCACGGCGTGTTCTCTGTGCGTGTGCGTGGCACTAACTCTAACACCTTAAACATGAGCACATCGAGGAACCCGCAAGACTATCGAAACACGGGCAGGCTCAGAAATACCTGCAGGTCGAGCCCTCTTCTCTTGGAAAAGTCCGATATTTCGGTAACTTGCCCCGTCTACCTGTTTCTTCTTATGTTGAGCACGCCTCCCGTCAGAAACTGGCGCAGGTGTCCACCTCTTAGGGCGGGAAGTCATGTCCCTTTGCTCGGGTTTCGCGATGTTTCTCCCAGAGCCCCCGGGCGAATGGAAACGGTTTGCTATGAGACGGTGATATTCCCCGTGTGGGCTGCGAGTTTTGTAAGTGGCAGAGAACCCCCCACGCACAATCCACAAGCAATCGAGAATGAAACGGGAATCATGGCCCACCCCCCTTCAAAACCGTGCTACAGCCGCATCATGACTTGTGTAGTGCATTGTATACGCTGGTATCACATGTTATACATGTGTTCGTTTCATATGTTTTATCATATGACTTCCCGTTCACATGTACCTCATCGCGTCCTGTCCTTTGGTGTTTTCCATAGTATAGTAAATATATTACACCATGATTATGCACCATCTTGAAAGAGTAACATTTGATGGAAGCTCGGCAAGGACCTCTAAAGTAATTGACCAGGGAGCTACTGCCGAAGCGTGTGTTGGATAGTAAGAGCTGGATGAGGCCGTTTGCTCGGATAACGTTTTGTTGTACAGGTTTGGATGAGCAGTTGTTCAAGTCTATAAGCAAGAAAGTATTGAAGCTAGGTGGTTTGCTGAGCTATGATCTAACTTCGCAGGTGAACGTGCTGATTGTTGGGGACCTGCACCGCCGGACAGACAAGTACGAGTTTGCGGTGCGAAATAGACCCGATATCGTGTTCTTGGATTGCAATGCGATACTAGAGTTATATCATCTGTGGCTGGCCGGAGAGGATGTTGCTCACTCGAACGATAGTGGGATGGCGCATGTTGATCAGAGCGTTAGGATGCTGGATATTCTAGCGAAACGATACACGCTGGGTCCGTTGACAGACTACGTGATTTTCATTGGTAGGATACGAAATGACACTCTGACCAACGTCCCACAGTTAGAGGAATTCTGCTCCGCAATGAACTGCTGTAAATGTATCTCCAAGCATTTCATGTCTGATTCGAAGAGGAAGTTTGCCGGGAAACAAGTGGTGTTCATCACTGATGAGCCAAATGGTGTGCGTGTAGATGCCGCTAGGAAAGAGAATATTCCAGTCATACATTATAAGTGGATATTGGACTGTTACAAAAGAAACGCCACTCTGCAATACGATCCATACTATTTGTTGGAATTTGCCATGCATATCGAAGATATTAAAGAGATTGGAAGAGATTCATGTGATTGTTGGGATGACCTGGATGATCCAGCACAAAATCGGCTTGTTTACGAGGATGAAGAAGACCGTATGACACAGAGGAAATCTATCTCAAAGAGACTGAAACCTCATGGTGATAAGTTATGGCAAAAAGTGATGTCATCTAAGGACAGTAAAGATCAAGAAATATCGTCAATCAATGAGAATGAACCGAATAGCGCGCCTCTCCATAATTTAGAAGCAGATATTTCCCAGTCAGACGTTAAGGATGGCGGTATTTTCCATGGATTAGCTTTTATTATCAACGACGCCTTTAAGATAGATCACAGAAAAATATTGGAAAAAGTAATAACTCAGCATGGAGGAAATATAACCTACGATATTCAGGACGAAGGTGCTTATAGATATCTAGAGCTGGTTCCTAGCCATATCCCAATTGAGGACATTATAATCAATAAGAATATTGGTATTGACTCCACAGTGACAGAATTCTTCATTGAACGATGTCTCCATTACAAAAAGCAGCTTCTTCCAATCGATTCTTGGTCTTCTCCGTACCTATATTCGACTAAATTCAAGATTCTTGCATCCAATAGATCAAACAAAGAATTCGTCATCTCTATAACTGGTTTTAGTGGTGTTGAACTTCTTCATTTAGTAAAAATGTTAAAGGCACTGGGAAACTTCGGAATTAAATATTCTGAGTATCTGGATAAGAAAACTGATCTACTATTGGTTAACCTAGCTGTTCTCACAAGCATTACGAAAGATCACTCACTTTGGAACAATCAATACCATGATTTATTTCTACAAAACTCAGAGTCAATCACTCAAATCAATCAGATATTTAGAAACTCCTTAAAGCGTAAAATTCAATTTATTAAGGAAGAGCATTGTATACCTATGGCTACCCCAGCATTCATTATCGATATATTCAGGAAAGCTAAAGATTTGTACTATAATCCGACTACTATAGATCATACCATCCATCTGAATAATATCCAGTGGCTGGTTTTATCACGGAAGGGGAAGAAAACTGAGTTCGAATTCAAGGTTGTGAGAAGTTCCATTCCCATCGATCAGAGGAAAGCACTGGTTGATAAATCAGTACTGAGTTCCGTGGAGCAAGCAGAGAAATCCAGTGATATAAATCAGAGACTATTAAAGAGATCAGCATCAGAACTGTTACAAAAATTCAAAGAAAAGCCTGAACTTTCCCCTTCAAAATCCGATTTCACTCACAAAAGAGTGAGGCTTAATGTGATCCCGCCTGAAATTGAGCAAAGGAAATCCAGTCTTGGTGATAAGATTCCTAACTTAAAGAAAGTTGATATACAGCCCGTGATTAGGACAACCAGCTGGGGTAGTATATTGGCAGAAGGCCATGATATGCAGCGAAAAGAGTTAACAGAGCTGCCTAGCGATGACATGAACAGGAATAATAACCGTAATCCGATCGATCAAACTCAGGTGACCTATGGGTCAGTATCTGCAACTTCTTCAACCAACACTACATCACATAAATAATATATAAATTATTAGCTGCATGATATATGTGTATCGTTAACATTAGCAATGTCGGTTTAATCATTACTAAATAACGATTAAACAGAGTTTTTAAATCATCTTTTAATGTTTTGGCGTTGCCCCAGAGATCAAAAATAAAATTTAAGAACGGGACACGAGAAATACACCATCTATAGAAGCTTACATTGAAATGAAGGTCGGAAAACTCATATCATCCAATCCAAGTATAAACCACTTAACACTAACATATACTTTGTGCAAATAGAAATCATACATTAGGAATATACTGGGCTCTTGTCTCTATTTGCTATTTGGAAACTGTGGTTACAGTTGGTAAAAAGGAAATAGGCACGTATACTATTTTGGCTAACAGATTACTGATGTCAAGTCTCAAAGAGAGAAAGGAAGCCTTTGTATCTGGCTTAGAAGGTGGCTCTATATTGGAGATTAATGTCGTAACATCAATCGCGTTGACAAGTTATCTATGCGCCAATTTGATCAGTTACAATGATACACAAAACATTCCATTGGGGATCGATTTCGTCCTTAACTGGGTTGCTATGCTTCTATCATTTACATTATATTCACAAGATATCTATTTATTGACCACATTATGCTTAATCCCATCGATTGGGTGGTTTCTTCTCAACTATAAGAGGAATTTAAAACAAAGTAAAAACACAGTGAAACATACCACTAAAGAGGCAGTTCAAAAATTCGAGCTTACCAAAAAACCATTCCTCACAGCTTATAGAAGTGGTATGCTGATTTTAACATGCTTAGCCATCTTAGCTGTTGATTTTCAAATATTCCCCAGAAGATTTGCAAAGGTTGAAACTTGGGGAACATCTTTAATGGATCTGGGTGTTGGATCATTTGTGTTCAGTAATGGTATTGTTTCATCGAGAGGTTTATTTAGAGAGAAAATGAAAGACAAAAAAGATAAGGCCTCATCTATCAAAAAGATCTTTGCTGCCACCAGATCAGGTACTACACTTCTCATTTTAGGGTTGTCTAGGCTATTTTTTGTTAAGAATCTAGAATACCAAGAGCATGTTACTGAGTATGGTGTTCATTGGAATTTTTTCATTACATTGTCTCTACTTCCACCTGTTCTAGTGCTTATCGACCCAATTACTTCTTATATACCCCAGTGCATACTTGCTATGCTTTTTTCAACAGTCTATCAATTATTTTTGATTAAGGATGATAGTCTATTAACCTACTTGGTCTTATCAGATAGGAACACCTTTATCAATGCTAATAGAGAAGGTCTGATATCTTTTGTTGGATATTGCTCAATATTTCTATGGGGACAAACCATTGGATTTTTTATCTTGGGTAATAAAAAGACTACTAACAACCTTTATAAGTGTTCAGTCACTGTATCAAGAGATAAGAAAAACAGAACTCTTTGGGATAGGCTAACAACTGTAGGCCCATCTTTGGGATTACTTATTTGGTTCATAATCACTTATGCCCTCTCAGAAGGGTTGTATTTGATACACCCACAAACCGTGTCAAGAAGATTTGCAAATATGCCTTATGTGTTGTGGGTTGTGTGCTACAATACAGCCTTTTTGCTGTGCTATTCTTTAGTGGACAAACTATTTGGAAATAGCTCCAACTTTTACCGGATATCTACCCTTTTAGAAGCAATGAATTGCAATGGTTTAGCCATGTTTTTAATATCCAACGTATCAACAGGACTAGTAAATATGTGCATTCCAACCATAGACCAAAATGATAAAGTGTCAATAGTAATACTACTGATTTACGCAGCCTTCTTGGCAATGGTTTCATTTAGTCTCTACAAACACAAAATATTTATTAAATTATGAGTATACTTCTCTGAAGAAATTGAACTTGATTGCGGAAGAGTGTGTATTAAACATAAGTTATAGAAATAAAATATACATACTAATCAATGACTATAATGTCAGAGTCATTCAGTTTGGCTTTCTTTTTTGCCCTATTTAGTTGTGAGAAAATATCATCTTGTAGAATTGGCATCTCCTTCTTGACTCCAATTCCTTCCTGCTTAACTGGCAGTTTCGAGCTTTTTCTAGCAGCATCTGCGAGTATTTTAGCAGATGCTATAATTGGACGATTATCAATCTTTAGTTCTGAAGGGTTATGTAGTAATTCAGATGCAGTTTTATTTGTAACTTCGTCACCTTTGTAATCATTATCTTCAAGTTTGATCACTTCTGTGCATTTACTTTCCTTTGAAACAATATCTATGGGCTCGCTTTTTATCAGTCTTTTACGAACGACTTCTCTGGATCTTTTAAGACATGTTGTTTGATTAGATGGGATGACACGCGCAGCATTATCATGAATACTGGTGACACCAGAATTGCGGCTATCCTGCTCTTCAACCTTTACGTGATGGTTATTAGAGGTTGTTTTTCCATAGCCCCTCTCCGTCCTGATATTTGAATTCAACCTCAAAGAGTGGTCAATTGCTGTATTCTGAACAGTTTCAGCGTCCAGGCTATTTGAACTTATATCATCCGCTTTCTTAATTTGTTTCATTTTTGACATTATATCAGTTTTGGTCTTTTTTTTTGCATCATTATTCACCATTTTGTTAACATGCTTATCCCATTCACCAGTTGCTTTTAAATGCTCTGATGCAGTAGTGAACTCGTTCCTTAGTGAGGTCATGTCATGGACATTTTTAGCTAGATCGAGGTTCATTCCTAATCTGAATATATTTCCACCCCAGTAGAACTTTTCTCTTCGAGCGTCAATATAAGCCTTATAGTCTTTTATTAACTGACTCAATGAGAAATTTTTGGTATTAGTAGGAAATTGAACACCAACCAGATTATATAGCTTTTTAAGACCTGAAAAGTCAACCAAAGCCTTTTGAAATGGCGCTGTAGTCTTGAGCAGCTCTTGCGTTAAAAATCTACTGGGTACTCGAGGAACAGCGGCATTCATATCCGTGACGGAAGATAAATATAGCAGATATTTTGCCCTTGTTTGGGCAACGAAAAACATTCTCCTTTCCTCATCAATCGATTCCTCTACATTATTGTTCTGTGATTTCTTATTTGTTAACTCCTCTTTGTTATCACCATCACCTTCCTCTTCGTTATCTGATGTATTGTCCTTGTCATCTGAAAATATTGCTGGTATATTATTATCTTCACAACCAGGTATAAAGACAACAGGCCATTCCAAACCTTTAGAACCATGAATTGTACAAACAGTAACTGTCCCGAGCGTTCCTTTATTACCATCGTCCGTAGTAGCTACAGTCTTTTCGCCTGCGAAAAGGGATAATGAGTTTAAAAATTGTAATATGTAGTCTGCTAGGGAAATACCATGGGATTTAGTCGTATTAATGCTCGAAAGAGCAGTGTTTTCTTGATTAACCATGCTGTCATCTTGATTCTCTTCTGTATCAACAAAATAGGATCTTAACAACTGTATGTTTTTATGACGCGGATTCTCGAGGTTCGGATCACCATCTATGTCAATCTCACCCTTTTTCTTGCCGTCCTTGAATAAAAATTCATGTTTCAAACCTGACTTTTCATATATTAAATCAAACACCTTTACTAACCGTACAGATAGTTCTTGACCATTCTCTTTATTACACTCTTCAACCAATTTACAGAGGCCCAAAACAACTCCTCTAGCAGACTTCGGTATATCAACATATACGCGACCAATTGCAATTAGGTTCAATATCTCTAACTTGGTTTTATCTGTATATTTTGCAAATATTTCTCTTAATCTTTCAGCAGATGTATCTCCGAAACCTCTGCTTGGGTATGATAATGATGAAATAATAGCTTCCTCATCATTTTCCGATACCATAATTCTAAATATATTAAGCATAGCCATTATTTCCTTCAATTCCCAAAACGCTCGCCCTCTAAGTATTTGATATGGGATTCGGTACTCTATTAAACTTTTTTCTATCATCCTGATTTGTCTTCTCTTTCTTACTAGTATAGCAAAAGAGTCATAGCTAAAAAGGTTAGGGAGTGATTTTAAGTATAGGATCTCTCTGGCAATCGATGGCGCCTCTAAAAAATACGCCGGAAAATTCATATATACAGGCAAAATATGGGAAGTAAACTGAGCCTTTAGCGGTAGTCTTTGTTCTCTACCCTTTTGCTGCTGCTTAATTAATGTCTCGCTAGTATCTAGAATCTTTTGTGAGGAACGATAGTTTTCAACAAGTATTACCCGTGAGCACTCCAATGGACATTTATTTGACATCTCTTGGAAATTGTGTGCTAGTGCATATCTAAATGCATAAATACTTTGATCAGGATCCCCAACTACAGTAATACCTCTAGAAATGTGGTGGTTCCCCCGTGCCAGTAGAAACATTAGATCAATCTGAATACTATTTGTATCTTGGAATTCATCAACGAAAACATGCTGTACAAAAGGCAGACATCTTTCTGCAGTTAACAATCGAAACGTAAACATCAGTAAATCATCAAAATCTAATGCATTTAACTTGAACAATTCGTCTTGATACAACTCATAAAAATGAGAGAGTGCCGAATCATGTGCTGAGTCGTCCTTGTATTCCTGTGGCAGGATAGCACTAGATTTGAGCCTGGAAATATGCTTTTTTATGAGTTTCTGATGGACATCCCAGTCAGGACTATCATTAGGCCCTGACGACTTATTCTTAGAATCTGATTTACTATCTCTTTTTGGCAGGCACAGATTCACTTTTCTCGTAGTCGAGTGAGCGTAATCTCTAATTTGATCAGGCATATTTTCTATCATCTTAGTCATAATTACTTCAATCTCTTTTTCATCTACTATCCTCCAGCCTTCTTGCAGTCCCACTCGCGAACCAAACCTCGCTAAGATCTTTAAACAAATGCTATGAAATGTTCCTATCATTATATCAGATGACCTAAATTCTGTATTCTCAAGCAGTACAGCCAATCGATCTTTCATTTCCTTCGCAGCCTTATTGGTGAAAGTAGTAACTATTATATCTCTAGGATCAATCCTGTAGTGCAGTATCAGATATGCTACTCTTGACGTCAAAACCTTTGTCTTACCTGTCCCTGGACCAGCAATGACCTGTAACGCCTTAGTTGGATCGAAAGTAACTGCAGCCCTTTGCTGCTGATTCAGACCACCCAAAATATCTCGCACCCGATGTGACTTGTAATCTCTGTCCAATGAATCGTTCATATTCTCTTTATTATACAAAATATTACTGTTGTTTGTGGGACGACCAGGCCATAATATCAATCTTCACAATATAAAAATCCCTGACAGAAGAACAAACACAGTTAATACTAAGTGAGTAGATTTTAATGACCAAATACCGCAATATGACAACAAGAATTAGATAAAGAATTGAGCTCATCGACTTATTGCTAATCGCAGATGTTTAAATCAAAACAAAAGCTCATCGCTGACGTTTTCGCGCAATTTCTCTTTCAAGCAACTTTTTGATCATAATAGCGAGACTCACAATGGAAATCTGGATTGATGCCAGTATTAGTTATAGTCACGTCTGCCGTTGACTTAGCTAAACGGCTCAGTAGCATCTTAGTGTTGATGAAAGTCAGTGGTGGAGTTGGCTCTAATAGATATTAACCTAACGTTACTTGAGGAACTTTCTTAGGATCTGATTGCGATAAGCCAACAATAATGTACTATGGCTCGACATGGTATTGAAAGAGAGGACTCTGTGACGTCTGAATTAGCCAGATTGGAGAGGATATTCTCGCATCATAGGATCAACCATGATACAGTGCTGAAAGATGCACTTCAGTTTAGCAATGAACGAGTCACTATCATTAATGCGAACCCAGCATCTAAGGAATTTGGTTTTTGGTTCATTGTTTCTTGCTATTTCCCAGTCATTACTGCATGTCTTGGTCCAGTTGCAAATACGATTTCAATTGCGTGCGCGGTCGATAAATGGAGAGTGAACTACTTTTACGTTGAAGGTGGGGGTGATAAAGTTTTCACCCATATCGATGATCCCAGAGGTGTCTTTGCTGTTAATATAATTTCATTAGTCATTGGATGCTGCTCCAATGCGGTATTGTTTCTACATTTTGCCCGGAAACTTAGCTACCTTAAATCTCAAATTATAAATATAGTAGGGTGGACTCTGGCTGGAGGAATGTTAATGATTGACGTGATAGTGCTAAGCACTCATAATATTGATGAAACATATCAAGAGAAAACCATAGGATTTTGGTACGCTGCAATTACATCTGGATTGTATCTGTGTTGTACTTTAACTTTGTCAATCCATTTTGTGGGACATAAGCTACAAAAATATCCTGCTCAATTTAATTTACTACCCAATGAAAGAAGTATTATGGTTTTTACTGTTATTTTATCAATATGGCTTATATGGGGTGCTGGTATGTTTTCAAGACTACTACATATCTCTTACGGCAACGCACTATACTTCTGTACCGTTTCTTTGCTAACTATTGGTCTCGGTGATATTTTACCAAAGTCAACTGCGGCGAAATGTATGGCGCTGGTATTTTCCATGACAGGTGTGCTGATATTAGGTATTATTGTCTTCATGACTAGATCTATTCTACAGACCTCCGCAGGTCCTATATTCTTCTTCCACAGAGTTGAACATAGGCGTGTAAAAGCTTGGGAAAAATTGACTAGAGGTGATTGTACACTTACTGACAAAGAGTGTTTTGAATTGATGATGAGTATACGACGCACTTCAAAGATGAAAGGTCATATATATTCATTAATGATCACGATCATTATTTTCATACTTTTCTGGATATTGGGTGCCACTGTTTTTTACTTTGCTGAGGGATGGACTTACTTCAATGCTGTGTATTTTTGCTTTCTGTGCTTATTGACTATTGGCTATGGTGACTATGCTCCTGAAACTGGTGCAGGAAGAGCATTCTTTGTTCTTTGGTCAATCGGAGCCGTCCCCTTAATGGGTGCCATACTATCTACCGCTGGTGATTTATTATATGCCAGTTCCGAGTCGCTTGATGTCAAATTAGGTAAATGGTTAAAAAATAGCGTTAAAACAGTGCTGATAGGTCCCAATTTAACCAAAAAACAATCATATACTTCTTCCTCTCCCTTAGAGGATCAAGCAGAGGTTAATGAGTTCAACTTTGGAAACGATGATGGAATTGGAATCATAGATTCCACTTTCAATAATGACGAAGACAGTCAGTCGACAGTTTCAGACAACATTGGGGATCCAATAAATATCAGAATGGCCAGCTCTAATAATAATAATAATGTAGATGGCTTGCATACTCTTGCGGCTGCTATATCACGTTCATCAAGTTATCGCAGGAAAGGAGCTTCAAGTGGCAGTAATAGAAGGAGAAATAACTCTATAAAAGACGAAGTGGAGAAATGCAATAGAGAGGATGAAGTGTTTGAAGGAACAGATCTCTTTGGAGATATAAGAACAGAAAGAGAGAAGATAACAAGGCTAAATCAGCTAGTGAAAGTTCTTAAGAGACTGCATGAAATGTCTCTTAATGATAAAGACAAGAAACTCAATTACAATGACTGGAGTAAAATACATCACCTGGCTTTAAAAAACTTAAATAATGATGGCATCGACCCCAACCCTACCTATTGGCTTTCCGAATACTCTCCTCTAAAATTCCCTTTAAACCAACCTCATTATGCTTTCATGAAAATCATGGGATTGATGGATAGAACATTGAGAAACTTGGCCATTGATGAATCTATGAGAGGTCAAAGCCATTTCAGGGAGGATGCCGCAAATTTTATGATTAACCCATTCAATCGTTTGCCAGTGATTACTCATTCAGAGGAACAAACTCTTTCGTCGTCCCCTTTTAGTCATACAAGCAGTGCAGCGTCGTTGACTAGCTCATTTGACTCCAGCAACAATTCAGTGGCCTTCTCTCAAGATGATGCACACGCATTTACATCCTTGGAAAACTCTGAAAGTCTTCATAATAGCGAAAACTCTAGTGAACTACAACATGAAGCATCCACTACTTCTGACTCCAATACAAATACTTTTGATAAAGGATCAAGGTCTACTGAACACGATTAAAGCATGTCTAACGCAGGCTTCAGATGATTATTTACTCAGTATTTACGAATCAACTCCTAACTTACTATTCCAATCACAGATATACTAATGATATGAATGATACTGAGAGAATTAGAACCAACAGAATGTGTATATTCGGAATACACTTTAAATATAATAAATAAACTAATTTTAATAATTTAATGCACTTCACATGTTTAATATGACAATCTGAACTCTCTGATCGCATACTACTAATCCTCTTCCCTTACGACTTTAGATGCTTTATTGTCTACCCCAAAGTCTAATTTCAACAATATTGCACCTGAAATACTGGTAAAGATGAGAAATAGTAGAATTTAAAAAATCCAATATAGTCTTCTCTGTAGCAACGATTACCTAGCAAAGTAGACTGAATATGGTATTAGATATCAAGTTAGAAAAATAGCACATAGGAATTTATTGACTAAGATAATCTGGAAAATATCTGCTTTTACAATAGTCTATCAATACAGAAAGTATCAATCATTTTATCTACAAGTGCTATTTTAAGTATAATCTATAAGAGCTTGTGGATTATTGGAAAGACCCTACTATTTTTTAACCTTATAAGAGAGCGTCGGTACTATTGGCAAACGTAAAGACGAAGATAGAGACGTTGCAATTTGAAAAAGAGCAGTCATGGCTGAAATCGGCGGTGTTTTGTCTGGAGTAAACCCATTTCATTATAACCCAGGGTCACCGATAACACTGTTTTTATTTCAAGTATGTCTCATATTAGCTACGTGCAACTTGGTACATATACCGTTTTCAAAGCTGAGGCAGCCGAAGGTGATATCAGAAGTTACAGCAGGTGTAATATTGGGCCCAACTGTTTTTGGACAAATACCAAATTACACGGAAACTGTCTTCCCCCAATCTTCTATTCCAGGCTTAAACTTGACGGCCAATCTCGGAATTATTTTATTTATGTTTTTTTTGGGACTGGAGGTTGATATTGCATTTATAAGAAAGCATTTAAAGTCTGCAATTTCCATTGGCCTTGTAACATTAGCAGTTCCATTTGGATGTGGTTGCCTAATCGCCATTCCACTATACTCAAACTATGCAAATAAAGATCCAAATGCGAGACATATTAAATTTACCGTATTTATGGTATTTATAGCTGTTTCTATGGCAGTAACTGCATTTCCTGTATTATCCAGAATTCTGAATGAATTACGGTTGATTAAAGAAAGACCTGGCATTATTGTTCTTGGGGCTGGGATTATCAATGATATTTTAGGTTGGATTTTGTTGGCATTAAGTGTTATTTTGTCAAGTGCCGAGTCAAGTCCAGTTAATACTGTCTACATTCTGCTAATAACATTAGGCTGGTTCCTAATATATTTTTACCCACTGAAATACATTGTTCGTTGGGCACTAATTAAAACACATGAATTAGATAGAAGCAAACCATCACCGATAGCCACCATGTGCATTCTTTTCATAATGTTTATTTCTGCTTACTTTACTGATATTATTGGTGTGCATGCTATCTTTGGAGCATTTATAGCTGGTCTTATTGTTCCTAGAGAAAATCACTATGTTGTGAAATTGACAGAAAGGATGGAAGATATACCAAACATTGTTTTGATTCCAATCTACTTTGCTGTAGCTGGTCTAAATGTAGATTTGACACTTTTAAATAAAGGAAAAGATTGGGGTTACGTATTCTTATCCATCGCAGTAGCAATTGCAAGTAAAGTAGTATCAGGCACTGCCATGGCTAAATTGCATGGGTTGTATTGGAGAGAATCAATGGCAATTGGCGTTTTGATGTCTTGTAAAGGTATTGTCGAGATTGTTGTATTAACTGTTGGTCTAAATGCTGGCATCATAAGTCACAAGATTTTTGGCATGTTTATTTTAATGGCTTTGGTATCAACTTTTGTCACAACACCATTAACACAATTAGTTTATCCAAATTCTTACCGAGAGCAATTAAAAAAAGAACAGCCATCTGATAACGAATCTACCGTTTTAATTCAGAAGGACGATTCGACGGACTGTGATTATCAAAATAAAATGAACTGGCATGAATTAAAACAATATTCTATACCAAGAGTAATTAATGTCATCAATACGCCAGAGATAATATCATCATCACTAGAATTTTTAAACTTTTTCCTATTTAAAGGAAATGTGGATAAACAGCCAAGGTCATCGAACAAAGACCTGCTGATCAGCAGAGTATCTACTGGTTCAACAATTAAATCTTCATCTAAATTAAAAAAATTAACACATTCTCTAAAACGTATGAATGAGGAGTCAAATGAGAAAATGGCGACGATAGGAGAATATCCAACTGGTTTTAGTAACATGTCTACGTTGAGAGCAATCCATCTAAGATTACTAACAGAAAGAACAACCGACTTACTTCAATCTTCCTCATTGTATAACGATGACCCACTCTTCACTGCAAACTCCGATTACATTCTCAATATTTTTGAAATCTTCTCAAATCTAAGTAAGGTACCATTTACAAGTGAAGTTATTTTTTCCACCATGCGTGAGAAAGGCGTAAATGCCACTAGATTACAAATGATGCCAAATGAACTAGTTCTCTTTCCTTTGAAGGGAGCTTCTTATGAACATAAAGGAAGTCCTGGCTTGAGTGACGAAAAGTATTCCAGTTTTGACCATTTCTTGTCGCATATTATTGGCCTAAATGAGCTCCCATCTATTTTTTTCCAGACGTTAGCTAGTGATTTGAAAACAAATTTTGCTATGCTAATATCGAATACATGTGGAAGATTGAGCATAGAGAGATTCAAGAAGAAACATTTCATTCTATTACTACCTAATCCCAATATGACACACTCTGATTTTCTAGGCTTGTATATCCTTTTGAAGCTTTGCTATAACGACTCCTTGAGCCATGAAAATAATATATTCAGCATTTACTATAATAACATGAACACCAGATTTGAAGAAGAGTTTCAAAATCTGATAGCCGACCAATATTGGTTTGATGATGTGAATTTAAAAATCTCCAGTATTACTGCTAGCATAAAAACTGAGGGTGATTACAGAACGAAACCATTTGTCGAATCAGTGCTAGAAAAAGGTCTCAGTTCAGAGGAACTGGAAGACCTAGAAGAAAGCACATTTATTATTGCTGAAAATAAATTTGATAGGAATGAACCATTTGAAAATGATGTCAAGAGTACTATATATGATGCTGCTAATAAACGCTTCAATGTCCTCATTGTTCATTATTTTAATCGCGTGAACTTCCCACATAAAAGCTCTTTTATATCAACCGAATAGTTGAGGATGCATTATATATATTTATTAAGTTTTAATATAAAAGTTTATGCTGCACTATATAGTCCCAGGAAGATAAGACCTAAGTGTTACGTAAGACAGACGAATTTAACTTGTCATTTGTTTTGATAAACTCATAAAGCCTGGTTCTCGAAAAGTTGAAAGCTGGATCAACCTTACTGAAGGAATGTTCCAGCAAATCATCTGCAGTTGGCCTTTTTTCAGGGTCAATCTCAAAACACTTGCTTAAAAAGTCTTTGCCTTTGGATGAAATCAATTGAATTGTGTCATCTGGAATAGGTGGTGCTGATTTAGATTTACCAATTTGAAACATCGCAGCAACAACTTCTAGATTTGACCATGGCCTTTTACCCGCAAACATCTCTAGTACTACACACCCAAGCGACCATATATCAACTTTTGCACTATATCCCTGCTTAGTATCGACCATTTCGGGTGCCATCCAAAATACCGTACCTCTCATAGTCATATCCGAATTAGAGTAAATATTTTTTGACTTTTTAGAAATGCCAAAATCACTTATCTTACATATACCATCTTCATCTAATAGCAAATTATCAGCTTTCATATCTCTGTGTAATATACCTTTGGAGTGAAGGTATTTTAAACCGCTCAAAACCTGTGTATTCAAATGCCTAATCAACTTTTCATCAAATCGGCCATAAAGCCTAATAAGGGACCCTACTGATCCTCCTGCAACATATTCTAAAAACAAACTGTAAATATTTCCCCTTATCTCAGATCCCAAGTATTGCACAATATTTAAATGATCAAGATCCTTCAAGGTAGCTACCTCAGATTTTAAAGCCTCTACCATATCTTTCACGAGTTCATTTTGTGTGCCATATTTAGGTACCTCTACCTGTTTTACTGCCATCATTTCACCTGTCGTTATATTTAGTGACAAATAAACTGCACCAAATGATCCTTTACCAATCATTTCACCTTTCATCCACGCAAACTCTTTGTACTCACCTCTGGCATTTTTTGATTTATTGATCTCAATAGTGTTTTTGTCTGTTATTTCAACAATCTTGGTGCCCCACATTTTTGTATTACTCCGTTTTACTTTCATGCTGTTTCTTCTAGCCTCTCCTGCCTCATGAGCAATGGCTCTGATTGTCCTAGTTCTTCTTGGCAAGCTGGTGTTAGACTTCTTCTCTTTTATTACATTATCATTATTTTGACTTTTGACACCCTTTTCTGATATATTTGAGTGCTGCTCTAAAATAGAATTAATACGGGCCTTATCACTAGTTTTTGAAACAGGACTCTTGGAGTTATGCAATTCTTCAACCACCGGCTTATCCAAATGTGCACGCGGGAAAAATCTCTCCAAATTTTGGTAGACTATCTCAGCCGTAGGGCGAAGAGTCATTTTCCTCACAGGTGTTAACTTATTATTCATCGAGTATATCTTATCATCATCCTCAGAATCAGTTTTATTGAAATTATTATTTTCAGGGACTACTTCAGTTTCACTGATTTTGGTTTCGGATCCCCATATAATGTCTTCTGAAGATGCACTATCCTCATCAGAGTCAGAAAGCTCAGGAACATCGTTAAAATTGATTGTATTTTCTTCAAAAACATCAGCCGCTGATGCGGATGATACAATCCTCTTAGAACTTCCTCTTTTTAATATTGGGGATGTCGAGTAAATAACTGAATTATTAGATACACTAGATGTCGATCGGTTCACTCTAGACCTAAGCACCTCAGTCATAGAAAAAATATGGTCATCCTCCAATTTACCCTTCCTGCTTATGTCTCCAACACCTTTGTATGGCTGTGGAACCAAAACATGACTTGATCCAGGAGTATACGAAGACACAATTTTTTCAGAAGAGGGACTATTAGTCTCAGAATTCTTGTAGCTTTTTCTTGAAGGTGATAATTCATCTCTTCTACTTCTATCATTATTGGTGACAATAGATACGGATTTCGAAAGACTTCTAGATTTTTGAAGTCTCATTGGAGAGCCTGTTATGGGTGCCTTTGGTGCTTCCCTCTTAGGTGCTAATTCTGGATTTGTGTATGGAGATCTCCTCCTGTTATTAAAGTCTATCTCTTTACCCTCATCCTTTCTTAGAACATGAAAAGAATTTCTTTGTAAATCATCTTCTAAGCCTTTATGTTTTATTTTATCTGGTATCTTTAAAGTAAATTGCGCTTCAGGCTTGACATCAGGTACCTTTCCTGGTACTAAACTAGATTGATTTTCTTTGAAATTCCAGTAATTAACATCGTCATTCACATTGGAAGCATCATAAAAATAGCTTGGAGTTTGTGGATATTGTCTTCCTGGAGCTGATGATCTATCATCAAATGATGCTATATCAGATGAAGACGTTATAGTAGATATTTCATCATTGGAAGCCAGAATACTACTATTAATTGATTTAATCGATTCCTTTTTTCTTAGCATTTCACGCTGGCTTGAATTAATTATTGGCTTTCCAGGTGAGTATTTATGAGTTCCTGTATCTCTTATAAAAAGTTTTCTAGAGGTGTTCATAAATAGACTATTTCTTATTGTATCCAACAGCGTGTCATTCAAAGACGCCCCAATATCACAGCCAAAATCAGTCATATGAACGCTACATTCACCAGAAACAATTCTTAGCTTGCGCATAAAATATTCTTTCAGTTTGGAACATTCATTAGGAAGTTCTGATATCAGCAAAGGTATAAATGAAACATTGTCTTTTGTTATTAAGACAAAATCCTCCTCATTAGTAGATGATTTGATTTTTACCGGATAGTATTTTTTATCCAATAGAAATTTATCAAAGACATTCTCGAAATTCTGACTTTTTGTATCAATTGATGAGGATTTGTGTGCCTGGTGAATTTTTGGTGTCACTATATTATCGGGTTTTACTTGGTCAGTCATATCAAAACCACCCTGTATTTGCTGTAAAGAAACTCTATTTTTTGACAGGTTGGCACTGTTGAGTTGTGTATGATTTTGAGTACTGGGGCTTATAGTTTGGCTTTTCCTTTTAAGCTTTTCCCAGAATGTCGATTTATCTTCTGGCATAACCGCAGAATTTCTGACGTTGAATCCCCCCTTCTCATTTTTCTTTGATTTCGAATATGTTGCCGAAGATGAATGTTGTTGTTTGCCGCTAAAATTAGTAGAGCTACTTTGTGCGGCTATATCATCATTATAGTCATCATTTTTTAATCTACTATATTTTTCATCAGAAATTTCGAAAAGAGTAGGATCTGATCTATTTTTTTGATCCAATTTATTAAATAATGCAGAATACGGAGGAGATAAGGGGGATAAGGTCTTCGCCGTACTTGGTTCACTCTCAACAACTGACTGCGGTCTTGAAGGAATGTGTATTTTTATGTTAGGATTATTCTTTTCCATCTGTGTATTCTCAGCAGAGCTATGCGAAGAAGATCCCATCAAAGAAATAAAACTTCTCCGATATAAAGATCCTGTACTTTTTGTTTTTTTATGTGACTTGACAACACCCTTTTCCGGGGGCTTTCCGAGATTCAGTTGTTCATTATTTATCCCAGATTCTGATGCAGATCGTGAACCTACAATATCATCTTGTGATCTGCTACTTTTATGTCTTAAATTAACACCTTTATTTGGCTCAATATGCATTGCTGCAACACTATTACCACTTCTCTGTCTAGAATGAGAACTAGAGACATTTTTCTTCATAGTATCTTTAAGTAAAGCCTGAAATTTGTCAAATGATGCATTCTTACTGATTGGAAGATGCTTCTCATAGATAGCAAAGTTATCGTAAGCCAATAACCTTAAGAACCTCTGTCCGCACAGCTGATGCCTTTTGAATACAGCAATCCAACTATCCGGGAAATCATGAAATTTAAACCATGCAATCACTCGAGATAACGTCCATTCATCAGGATTTGTAGGATCCCAAGATAAAATCAAATTATCGAATGATAGACTGCTTGTTGACCCAGATGACTTTCTGGAATATGTACTTGAATCCGTGTCAGCATTCTTTTCCAAGCTAGTTGGCCTTGATACATTATCTCCACCCTTATTTGCTTGAGGATGACTGTTCAACGATGAATTATCGAGCGTATATTCCGAGTTCCTGTTCGATGTCGATCGGGGACTATCAATCGATCGCCTATTGTATGAACTACCCATCTTAGAGAATGTCTTGGAGCTTGTTGGCGTGCCATGATTACTTCCACTAGATGCTGTATTTCCAGTGCCAAAAACATAAGTGGATCCGCTATAATCAGTTGAGTTGCTAGAGTTTCGAACATGTGTCTTGAATGACCTCGATGAGCTGACCGAGGCTGATGGGGATGCCTGAGAATTGGCTGAGTACCTTATGCTGGATACCGATCCGGATTTGGAATGACCATTACTGCCGGCTATTTTCTTTAGAAACGTCATTTGAGTTAACTTTTTCTATAATATATGGTCATGTCCTAGAGTTCTATTTTATGTGTAATCTGCTCTGCCGTCACTGCTTACTGGATCAAGCTTCGATTCTTTCCGCTCACCAAATACCTAATATTTGAACGCCGCTGTTGTTGAGTTGGATTATTTGTAAGAACGATAGGCAATTTATAAATAACAGTTCAGTATTTTGATCCAGGGCATCCTTTACCATTAGGCCTCGGCCGGTGTTCTTTATCATCTAGACGGAAAAAGCCAGTAATAATGAGTGACAAGCCTGGAAAAGAATGCTGGGGTTTATATTTATAGTATAGAATCGTAAATTGAATATTATATGATCTGAAATATTTATATACAGGTAATAATCATTCTGGGGAGTTTAATATTCAATTAACTTTTAGTTCTGATATCCTTATCACGGTTTGGTCAGCTTTATTTACAGCATGGCGTACCCTTCTGTTTCTTCTTTTAGTTACCTCTCTTACCTGGTAGGCCCTCTTAGTTTTCTCCAGAACTACTGCCTTCAAGGAGTATATAGATTTGTCGATTGGGTTATCGACCAATTTGTAGTTTCTTGATCCAATGGTGGTGACATCTGTCAAATTTAAGATGTCACCGACGTTGGCTTCCTTCAGCTTGAATGGAAGAATCACCTTATCTCCTTTAGTGACTAGGTAAGGCCTCTCATGGATTTTAAAAATAGCATATAGTTCATTCGATAGCTTTAATGGAGCAAGATCCTTATATTTTTCAGAGACAGTGGAGTTTAATCTTGTCAGCGATTTACTGACTGACTGTATACTGCTCTTCCCAACCGTGAGCAACCCACAACTTCTGGTTAAAAACTTGAACATTTGGAGTACAGTCTAAGTGAGTTATGTCCCAACACCAAAATCTGTATTAATCGAGCCATGAAAACAATACTCTATACCTAGTACATACTATGACTTACTTTAGAGTCTTAAACCTTTCTCGAAGTTTGTCAAGTGTAACTTGTTGCTGTGCTTGTCGTGTTGTGTGCGATGACAGAAGTAAAGGTATACCGTTCTAGCAAGTAAGACTTCAACTTAGCCAGCAAAGTCCGTATTATATGCATCTCCGCCATATACTGTTCTCCATATAGTTATTCTCTCAAGGGTTTCTATATCAGCGAGGAATGATATCTATAATATACTAAATATACATATTTTATACAAATTTGAAGCATCACGTAACTGTTCAGAGTCTTCCTCTCATTGAATTTACGCAGGTTTAAGCTTGCTTCTGGGTCTTGTTAGCCAATTGTTTCATTATCTTTCTCCTTTGAGCCAGCATATGCAGGAACAGCATTGGTAGACCGGGTAGGTAAGTTAACATTACTCCAATCAAAAATCTTTTCCACAATAGAGAATACTTGGCTTCTGCGACAGGTAAGGCAGAGTAAATTATAAGTAGTTCACTAGCCACACCAGTAGGGTACAGAACAAGGAACAAGTTATATCTCAAGTAAACCAAAAACGTTGGAGCACCTCTAGAGCCAATCAAGGTAAAGAAATAAAACATGTATCTGATGATCTCGGTTATCGACCATGACAAAAGTAGAGTAATATAAACAATCCCATGTGCATTTCTTGCTTCTGGCAAATACTGGAATATGCCCAATACTACAACTAGTCTAGACAGGACTTGAGCTGCAGTTGTTAAAAGAGGTGATCTAACAATACCAAATAAGGAGTTCAAAATTTCAATTATAGCACCACATTGTATATAAGTAACAATATCCTTAGTATCTTGATAGAACCTAGGTTGTCCAAGCTTTGGGTACTGCAACAATACCAGGTACAAAATATAACCCCAGCCAATCGCTGAGGCTAGGTTGTACAGAGGCAAATATGAAAATACTGGTCTTCTGTCCTTTGACATCTTCTTTCTCTATTATCAATGATATTATTCTGATTTCTTGTTGTGTATGTTCTTAGAAATTGAAGGTAATTGTCCTAAGAGATAACTATTGTTTTATAAGAATTGTAGGTTTCAAACTCACAGTCTCTTGCTAGAGACCAGCGACTCTTCTTGGCCTTACAATCGTGCTCGGTTATGTTAATGAATGCTAAATACCTTCCGATTATTTAATTAGAACGGAACTAACAAATGCAAATTATTCATATCTTATTAAGCTTTATATGAGGCTGAATAAGATAATATTTATCTATATATTTACTATTCTACAAAATTAGGCTTGGTTCTTAAAATTTTTATGGTTTCAATTAATGCAAGAAGATATTAAACTTGTGGTAATTATGTTAAAGGTCATTTCACATGAATGATATTATGGTAGTTGTGGGCATTATTATTGGATCTCTGTCCTTTGCTTAGAGAATAACGCTGATTATTTGATACTAGTAATGAAAAATCCAAAATAAGGTAAGATTGAAAATTATTTGACAATTGAAAAAATTAAGAGTATTGTGAATTAATCCATGTCAAAATAATGTGGTTGTAGTAAGAACGAGGTTTTAACTGTTACAACAAACATGGCCAATATTGATAGAAAGTATGCGTCATGACTAATTTCAGTATTTGGGATAAATCTTTGGCTAATCCCAGTTTGATGAATCAAAAAACTTTCTATCAGACCACTCATAAAAAATAAATAGCAAATTTAGCTATCCTTGAAATCACGATTATAACTTACCATCCCCATCAAACGATCCTGTTCGTTTTCATCCCATGAAAGATTGTCCTTACTTGTAGAACGACAAAGAGTGTATGTATTGAAATCAGTCTCATCTGCTTGGTCCTCATATGGGCTACCTTCTAATTCTGCTTCGCTATCATCACTTAATTCGTTTTCATCTTCATCACTGCTACGCGACCTTGACGAGTTTGAGAAATACCCACCATTTTGCTTATCAGAATACAATGGATTATTTGGTTTTGAATAAGATTGACCATCATCATTTGGATCCACGTAATCATCGTCATCTTCTTCAACATCATGCTGCTCTATTTGTGATACATTATCGAGGTCGAACTGATGTTGGAATATGTTCTTGTTCTCAATTTCTGGAGAAGCTAATTGTGAGGTTTTGGAGAAATTTTTTAGGATGAAAGCATTGGAATCTGACTCCCACGACGTCCCTTCGTTGTCTTCAAATTGCTGAGTATCAGGTTTATGAGACTTCCTAGATGGTTCATCAGCCTCTGAGTCGTAAAAATCCTTTCTCAACTGGTCTGACATGTAAGCGCTAAATTTGTTAGTAACATTATTTTCGTCTTCATTATTATTTAGCGCTGAATCTTTGGTTTTGACATCGCCATCATGGAGATCTGCAGGATTGAGTTCTAACCTTGTTTTCTTTCCGTCACCATCAATATATTCATAATATCTTGGGTTATCAATATCATTATATTCGGCATACAACTCGTCATCTTCATCGTCGTATTCATCCATTTGATGTGTTGATGATAGACTGTCATACATATTCATTTGATTCTCATAGGCTTCATCATCTTCTTCAACATAATCAGCATCATCTTCGTCTCTCTCAGCACCTTGGTTGAAACCGGTGACAGAACTGGCTTGTTCATCATCATCTTCTTCGTCCTCCAGCTCATCAACTTCATCACCAACATCTCCAAGAATGGTGTTGTACTTTTCTCTAAGATCTGCTAATTCAGTCTCTGCATAGTACTTCCACTTTGCCTCGCTCAAACACGTTGGAATTGTATCAGTTGTAAATGTTATCTTCATTTCATCTAAATAAGCCTCAAATTTTACAATTTCTTCAGCCATCAAGGTAAGATGACCCATATAACCTAATCTAAGAACATGCTTCTCTTCGTATACACTAGATTGTTCATTTCCTTTTATGATTAAGTCCGTCATATGAATATTCTTAAGGAGATCGATCAACAAAAATCTGTTATAACCAGTCATCAAAGGTCCATTAAATATCTGCTGAATGATGTCAAATACAACATTGTGAAGAAAATTGTTCCATACATAATGGAAAAACATTTCCAGGATGACTTCAATAACCCTTGTATCCTCCAAAGCAATTTTTAACTGATCTCCAACGGTTGGGTTCTCACGTAGTTTGTGTTCTGTTTCTGAATCATCTGATATGTTCTCAAGATATTCTTCTTCATTTGTTTCTTTGCTTTCAAATTCGTCTCGAACAGTGTCAGACTTAGCTTGTTCAGATCCATCTGTGTCATCTGCATTGCCTTCTGAATCTAATTGAAGATCATTCATTTCGTTTGCTATCTTTTCATCTTCTTGACTAGTATCAGATTTGAGATCTGTAGTTGATATATTGCTGTCCTCAATCTCGTTATCAGATTCGTCATTTAGTTTTTGATTTTCTAGTTTCAAAATTCTTTCTCTTTCTTCGTCACGTTCTTTAACAATTGATTCTCCGTTGGGATCGTTCAATAACGTCATATTCGAACAATGAAGCAATTCAGCAATTAGTTCGCAGATTTTGAATCTTTCAAAACCGAGTGGTTCGATTTCACCTTGTGGGGTTTGTAAAGGTGGTAACTCGATTGAAGTTAACATTTGCGTAAATTCTGCCATATGTGCTGCAAACGCCTTAAGTAAATATCCTAGATAAATTGGGTCCCTATCATTTGGCGGATGAGTTTTAATAGTTGTGTAAGCCAGTTGAACAAAATCATAGTCTGAGTTATTCTTTCTTATCAGTTCTATTACTATACCGACACCATTACTCAAGGAAGAACCTGCCTTCAACATAATAGAGATTAATTTTTCAACCATTGGTGGGGAAACCAATTCTCTAATCAATTCATTAGGCCCGATGCTAGATGCAATTTCATTATTACAATTGCCACTTATGGTTACTAAGGCCTTGATGAAATCACCCGCAGCAGATTGAGTGGATTTATCATATTCTGGTGACAAGAAATCTAGTAACTTTGGGATCATACCTTGCTCTTTCAAAATTTTAATAATTCCAGTGGGTGTATCTGCTTTATCTGTAGATATAACTTTTAGCAAAAAATCCATTAATGGTGGGTTATCGATATGAGTTAGAAATATATCCAACAAGTTTGGATGATTTAGAATAAATGCCAAAATACCGTTCAGATCCATATCAAGTAATCTTTCATTTATTTTCATGAAATATGTTGATATTTCAATCGGTAGAGGTGCTGGATATTGCATTATGGACCAAAGTTTCTCTAAAAGGTCTTCATTTTGTATTATTGCCGAAGAAATTGGCCACACATCTGCAGATAAGACTTCAGCAGCCATTCTTGCCCTTCTCAACTCATCTTGTTCCTCATAATCTTGACGCACCGTCACACTCACATCATCTGCATCACTGGAAGAATTACTGTCACTATCTTCTCCCTTTTCGCTTTCTGATTCTTTTGCTACCTCGTTCGTTTGCTTTGTAATATCATCTGCTTCCGTCAAAATGATGTCAGGTGTGGTAGATCTTTTCTCCCTGTCTACTTGCGCTGAATAATGCTCTTCTTCGACAGAAGTTTGTGCATCCTTATTTGATCTTTCTTCTAACTCTTCCAATGTCAGACCTTCAATCAAGCTATTACATTTGACATAATCAATAAGTTTTGATAGGACTTCCGGATATTTGAGAAAGACTAAAAGTTTGAAGTTGGAGCACATCAACTCTGTATAAAGCTCATCATCATCCAATAGAGCATCTAATACATCCATGTTTGGCCTATAGTATTTATATTCTTCCTCTGTAGTCGGTAGAGACTCACCTTCCTCTTCATCGTCTTCTATACTTTCTTCAGAATCTTCCAATTTAGAGGATGAATCTTGTGGTTCATCTTCTGTTTCTGCATTTGTTGCAGTATTAGATTCTTTTTCATCGTTGCCTTTCTCGAGATCTTTATTAAGAGATAGAGCACCACCTTTATGAGCATCAGTTTCTTTCTCGTCCTCTTCAATCTTAATAAAAGCTTTATTTAGAAGACGTGAAAGTGACGATTCAGATGAATAATCTGTACCAAATTTCCAAAAGGATCCTGACATTTTCACTCAAGTTATTCTAAAAATCTATCCCAAAACCTTTTTCAAATAAAATAGAATAAACTATAGGTCTTATATTTCAAAAATAAACTGTAACCAAAAAAAATTTAAGTAAATTGTAGGGTTGAATTTATTATTTGATGACCTTCAATAAAAATATTGCTTTCTTACTGATTAATCCCTTAGTAACATAAAATAAAACTGAAATGAGATTAAAATCTTCCTTTCAAATCGCTTGTGTATTCTGTTTATTTTATTGACCTGCCATCTATTGTATTATAAATATCAAAAGCAAAAAATTATAGTCAACAGTCCTGAATTTCAAATAGTTTTCTCTTAAGAGTAAAGAACCTTATTAATGCTATTGAGTAGGGTCCGACTCGCTCCTGTTTTATAACCTGATTGCTAGCCCGCCCCTCAAGTTCCACCAAGGAGTATAGCTATAAATCTTAGTGCACTGACGCTAATAGTTACGTATTCAGAAGAGGCAGACCGTAATGGTTGAACCAGAATTGCTTAACCTTTGTTGTGAGCCCAAAATTTTTCACGGACAGTGATTTTTTGTCAAATTTTTGATGATTTTTGAAAAACTTCAATGAAAAATTTTGTCAAGTTAGCTGGAACTCGGTGCATGGCCTTCTTAGTAACAACAATATTGTTTTCCGGATTAATCATGTCAACGGACTGGAAATTCCTGATGCAATAAGTGGAATAATTGCAATCTGGCTCATGGTGACCGAGATGGTATGTACAGCATGTTTGTTACAATTACTAAATGTCATATTAATGTTACAATTGCCAAAATGTATAATTGGCGTATTTATGCAGGCTTTTATATAAGAATGATAGGAAAAAAAATAATGCTATTATACTTTACTAAAGATCATGAACTATGCTTTTGATGGTGTGATAAATTAAGCAGGCGGAGAGTCCGTGGTCATTTTTTCAATCCAGTTGAACATTTTATCCATTACGGCGAGGATGCTCCTGTTTATGTATGGGAGACCAACGACCTGGGCACGGATCAAATCAAGACCGTATCTCTCTGCCAACTTGAACAGCATCTTTACATTGTAGAGTTGAAACTCGTTGTAAAATCTAAACTCGTATGATATCTTTTTAACTATGAGGTCAACTGCAACATCATAAGGTAGAATATCATTTTTCATGTCAATGGAATGAATCCTTTGTATCTTGTCTTCGTCAAAATACAACTCTAGTATTTTTGTGGCACTTATGATGTCAAACCGGGCCACTAATGAAGTTCTTAAACATGCAATCGCATCTGACCATTGCCATGTACGCAACATAGTTAAACCCAACAGTTCCCATTCTAGCCCACTATATTTGACATCCTTGTTGTTCATTGCTGCTCGAGTGATTTTTAAGTCCTCGTATATATCAAGAAACAACTGATCCAGCCATCTTTCACATAATCGTTTCTTTCGAAACTGTAGCGGTATGATCGTCGATTGAGAGTTCTCATTGCCCGAGCTATCTGGGGATATGGTCCCCAAATACTCCTGTTGCATGACGAAAACTTTCGAACGTGTCTCCATCAGTCCATTCCAACCCAGATATGTAATTATTTCAATTAATAGATCAAGTACCTGTGCCATAAACCAGTTATTTTGCTTGTTGATAGTATTTCTTGATAGCAATTGATAATCCGCAACCATCTCTACTTCTTGAGGGGAAACAAAATTGATCAAATTAGCAACTTGAGTGCCAAATATTGGACCTATCTTATACGCGGCGTCTTCCCATATCTCCCGAATGAAACCTTTCTCTGATGGGGAATATGGCATGGAGATTCTGCCAAAGATGAACTTCTGGAATTCATCTTGGTATTTCCACTTACTGTTTAAGTTATTGAGTTCGATGGAGGTCAGTTCGCATGGCTCCAGACCTTTGTTTACTTTACCAGGCAAAATTTTGAAACCATCCAATGGCTTTTGATAGTAGTTTAACATGTATGGGTCTGAATACAGGGCTTCTCGTACAGGATCTAACGAATGCAAAGGGTGCATGGAGTTTATAGCCAGCAACGCTTTGTCATATTGGCCCAAGTAAATATATGTCTTTGCCAGCCAGTACCAACTTTTGAAGGAATCGACAGTCAATTCAGTTGAGTGTGTAATTACTTTTTCTGCTAGCTTGAGATCCTCTGCTCTGTAAATGAGATATTGTGTTTGTATGATTAGTAACTCGGATAAACAGTTGACCAGGAACAGGTTGTCAAAATCGTGTTCGGTGTTGTCTGAGAGCATTTTGTTTAACTTATCGATGGTCTTGTGTAGTATAAGTACAAGGTCGTGGTCCATTTCGTCACTTTGGTGCAAAACTGTAGCGAGGACAACCTCATACAATATGCTATTTTTGTTGTCAACTTCCATCAATTCTTTCAGAATTCCAATTGTGTACTCAATCAGGAGCGGAGATGCTATTGACAAGAACTCTAGTATTGACTGTGTCAAGTAATTGGAGACAATGGTGGGTTCTACTGATCTTGTCGAGTCCCAGCCACATTCTAAGAACCTGGGCAAGTATCTGCAGAGCAGTTCCAGTATCCGTTTGCATTTCATGATGTCGTCTGAGTTTGATCCCTGCGTGAGCCCGAGCAAAGGGTACTCGACCAAGCCCGGAAGCTTCCTTGCGGACTCGATGTTTGATATTATGCTTCGAACACACGCGCTCACAAATGCTTCCTCCCAGAGCGCCTCGCTGAGCTGTACCAAAGAAGTTCCGTTTGTGATGTCGACTGCGTTAATCTGGTATGCTGTGTCTGATTCGTATCTGATTCTTATGTCTATATGCGAGAATATGTTGCAACTGCAGTATGTGGAGATGACCTGCTCGCTGCTGCCGGATTTGAGCAGCTTCAGCATAGCGATGGGCATGGACTCGTTGGAGACGTCGACGCCCGATATGTAGAAGTACTGTCCGGTCTCTATATCCTTGTGGTACTTGTCGTAAGAGGTAATGTGTATGAGGTCTGGCGGTCCCAGGCCGAGCTTCCCGCCGCGCGACAGCCGCTTCAGCAGCTGCGTCCGGATGCCGAGCGACTCCCCGAACCTCCTCTCCACAATGCGCGGGAATTCACGCACACCAGGCTGTATATCGGGCAGGCTAGAAGTGGAGCCCTTGCCGTGGGACTTCGAGGCCTTCGCGCCCAAGTTCGATCGCGAGTTGGACCGCGACCGCGACCTGTGCGAGTGGCTGCCGACAGGCTGGAGCTCGAGCTCGAGCTCCAGGTTCGGCAGCGTCAAGTTGCTGTTCCTGTTCCCTTCCCTGTCGAGGTCCTCTATCGACCGTGCGCCCGTAGCGTTCCTGTTCGGCGACAAGTACACCTTGTGATCCTGCTTCTCCTTCCCCCACAGCATTATGCGTTCTTCTTCAGGAGTTCCCTACTCTGTATACACCGATGACCTGTGTATTAAGTTCCTTTTGGGGCCTTCCCAGGTGCCATCAAACTACCTTCTTGGGCTGCACTACCAAAATACAAAATTTCGCTTAACAGTGGCTCTGACTCTCTCTCTCGAGCGCGCGCACGGAAAAACCACCAGCTTTCCCTTCTCTGTCTCTCTGTAATGTGGGAGCAAAAAGGCTATTACTGTGACTGTGTACGTACAATCAGGTGTAAACCGTAATCAGTTATATCTAAACACCCACACATCCTGATATTCGAAAACACCCATACACCCATACATCCACCTCCTTTTTTTCCTCCCCCCCCCCAAACCCGCATCACGTGCCCGCACGGCTCCAAGCTTAAAAAAAGCAAGAAGGGCACAGCGAGTCCCTCACACAGCCTTCACGCAGAGAGTTTTCGAAGAATTGCTTGGTTGTGGGTTCACAATACAGAAACAGTCGCACCAGCATTGGGGGGGCAGTATTCAAGCGCCACAGTTTTCGGGGGGTGAATATTATAAATCACGTTTCCTTCATTAGTAATAGATGGCAATTGACTGCTTCTTTTGCCAAAATCAGAGCAGAGCAGAGCAGAGCAGAGCGAAGCAGAGCACAAGCTATCGCTATCACAAGCAATCAAGACTGCAAAGGTGCAAGCTGTAAACTGCGATTTGGAAAGAAAAAAATTTTGGGACAAAACTGGATATATAATAGGAGTGGGGGGTTGTTGGTTTGTGCATAAATGGAGCATAACTGGAGCAGGACTGGAGCAGGACTGGAAGCGAAGTAAGTAGCGATGGGATTGTTGTCGTTGGGCACACCGCTGCCATGGGAGGAGTCGAGGAACTACAGTGAGCACATACGGAACGAGGGTGTTGAGCAGTTGCTGTATGTGTTCAAGAGTGCTGGCGGGCGTGATGGGGACCCGCTGTTGTGGGGCGATGAGGTTGAGTACATGATGGTTGAGCTGGAGGCGGGCAAGCAGGTCGCCACGCTGGACGTTGTGCACGACCGGATACTGGACGAGCTGAACGAGCGGGACCTGGAGCTGTGCAACGTGAACGATGTGAAGTTCCACCCGGAGTACGGGCGGTTCATGCTGGAGGCGACGCCGAAGAGCGCGTACCCGGGCTACGTGGCGGAGTACGTGGAGTACAACATGCAGCAGCGGCGGCTGGTCGCGGAGTACAAGCTCGCGCAGTACGCGGAGGAGGAGCACCTGAAGGGTAAGCGGCTCGTGCCCTTGACGCTGACGGTGTTCCCGCGCATGGGCTGTCCCGATTTTCTGAACATCCCGAACGCTTGGGACCACAAGAACACTGCGTCGCGGTCGCTTTTCCTGCCGGACGAAGTGATCAACAGGCACGCGCGGTTCCCGAACTTGACCTCCAGCATACGCACCAGGAGGGGTGAGAAAGTGTGCATCAACATCCCCATTCTGAAGGACAGGAACACGCCGGAGCTGGACGACTCGATCAAGCCCAGGGACTGGTTTGTCCCCGAGGACAAGGAGTCCCGCCTGGCGTCCAAGCCCGGCCACATATACCTGGACGCCATGGGGTTCGGGATGGGCTGCTCGTGCTTGCAGATGACGTACCAGGCACCAAACATAGAGAAGGCGCGGTTCCTGTACGACACGCTGGTCAACTTTGCGCCAGTGTTCCTCGCGGTGTCCGCAGCCACCCCGGGGTTCAAAGGATGGGTAGCCGACCAGGACGTGAGGTGGAACGTGATATCTGGCGCTGTCGACGACAGAACGCCGCAGGAACGCAGCGTGCCTCCTCTCTTGCCAGAATACAACATCGACGGGTTCGGTGGTATTCTGAAGGAGAACCGGAAGAAAGTACAGCAGATTCCAAAATCCAGGTATAGCGTCGTGGACCTGTACTTGGGAGGGAACGAAAACAAGTCCTTCAACAGAAGATACAACGATACAGACGTTCCGGTCAATGAAAAAGTGCTCAAACGACTCCTGGAGAACGAGAAATACCCGCTGGACTACGATCTTGCGAAACACTTCGCACACTTATACATCAGGGACCCGATTTCCACTTTTGAAGAGTTGCTTGACCAGGATAACTCTACCTCTACAAACCATTTTGAAAACATCCAGAGTACAAACTGGCAAACTTTGCGGTTCAAGCCTCCAACTCAGGAAGCCACACCAGACAACCACAACGTGCCAGGATGGAGAGTCGAGTTCAGACCGCTAGACATCCAGTTATTGGACTTCGAAAATGCAGCATTCTCAAACATGATGTATATGATTGTCGACTTCGTCTTGCAGAATACAGACAAGATTAATCCATACGTGCCTATGTCCCAGGTATGGGAAAACATGATAAGAGCACATCATAGGGATGCTGCTATCAAGGAGAAATTCTACTGGAGAACAACTTTTGACTCACAAGAGAAACTACAGTTTGGAGATGAAAGCGAGGAACGAAGCTTGGATGAAATCTTCCACAACAAGAATAATGGTATCTTCCCAGTATTCATCAACACTATACTGAAACAAAGAAACTTTATTCAGAAGGAATGGCAAGAAATGAAAGACCAACCTCAAAATAGAAGATTGTATTACTACTTCAAGATCATCTCTGATAGAGCTAGTGGCAGACTACCTACAGCAGCTAAATTTTTAAAGAACTTCATCTTAACGCACCCGGATTATAGACATGACTCGAAGATTAGCCAACAGATAAACTACGACCTAATCGAAATGTGTGATAGAATAACACATTTGGATGACAGTAGAGGAGAGTTGAGCGCATTTGTTGGAGAAGAAATTGCAAAATTCTTGCTGAATAATAAGCTTTCTACTGGGAACTAATATAATAGACTTTTTTAAAGACATCCCCGTATATAAAGTTAGTCCTAATTGTGTTTGAACTATGGCAAATCAATTTACGATATTCTTAAAAGCGAGTCCGATATTTTTATGCATAAAATACACTTTGTTATTTACAAATTTTATTATTATTATTATTTACAATTCCTGTAGAATATCTGGGATTCTTTCTTGTGAAACTTTGGACATACCCTTGTAGTCCATATGCAGTTCGCCCCTACCCTTTGTTAAACTTCTTAACTTGCTTGAGTAAGTGACCATTTCTTTTAAAGGACATATTGCATGTATTGTCTTCAATTTATCATCTTGAATCTTTGCTGTTCCCAAAGTGGAATCAGTTGGGTAGTACAAATGCTTAGACTGACTCTCCAATTCCATTAGCTTATCAGATGATGATACATTTTCATCATCTAATGATGATATTGTGGCCGTACGAGCACTACACAAGTCTTGCATTACTGTACCGATATCATTTTGTGGTACACTTATATGGGCATCCATTACTGGCTCTAATAGAGTGTAGTTACTTACATCTACAGTTTGTAGAGCTTCAGTAATCAATGATCTTGTAATACTTAGTAGTTCGGCAGGACTTTGTAAGTCTAATGGAAAATCCCAGTCTTTTTTTAGTCTTACAGCGCAAGAGTAAAGCGGTAAATGTCCAACTTTCCCAGCACTTTGTAAAGATGCCATAGCACTTGATAGTATGGTGGTAACGAAATTTCTGATAGGTATTTGATAGGCCCAATTGGATTTTTGTAGCCTATCCTGAAAGCCTTCGATTATCAGGTAATTCTCATCATTATCAACAGAGAAACATGAGGCACCACTCCTTTCTTCTATATTTATCGTATCTTTTTCAAAAGACTCGACAGATAATGAAAAGTGAAAGCCACGCTCATCTTTAAACGTAACTACTTCTGTCGGCACCTCTAGAGTTTCTTTATATGAAACCGCAATCTTGCCGAAATCAACGGGAACCTTCATTTCGTTCACTAGTCTGAATTTTGCTATTTCTAAATGTAACTGGCCCATACCATTAAGCACGGTTTGTCCTGTTTCTTCATCAATTATGACATGTAAACTTGGATCTTCCATTGTTATTTCCTTCAGTGCATCCTCGATTAACTTCTTATTACCTAATGATTTAGGTTCTACAATTACACTAAAAACTGGTGGAGGAATTTGTATAGCATTTACTTTCAATTGAGATTCCTTCTCACCAAAGCTTCTTATACCATCTTTTTTTATAGAATGCGAAATAATTGTGTCACCAGTAGCTACTTTATTGGTGATGGTTGCACCAGTGAGAACACCAATTTGACCCGGGGAAAGGCTCTTAACTTCTTGTGCTTGATCAGCCTGCATAATTACCAACTTACCTATTCTAAATTTCTCTCCAGTAGTTGTGTTCATAACAGTATTACCACTGTTCAGTACACCGGAATATATTCTAACAAATACCATCAATCCTCTAATTTGATCATGGGTTACTTTAAATGCCAATGCTACACAAAGATTATTCTGTTTGTTTATCAAGGCACCTACTTTTGGGTCATGCACAACAGGAATGTCCTTCGGATTTACTTCAGGTAGTCTTGCTTCTAATGGGGAAGGCAGATACTGAATAATACCATCTAGTAAGGGTTGTATTCCAACGTTTTTGAAAGAAGCACCGGCTAAAACGGGAGTTAATTCATTTGCTATGGTGAGTTTTCTAATGGATTTGTTTAAAACCTGCGCTGAGACTTTCAAGGAATTGCCTTCAGAAGGGCCATCAAAGAACTCCTGAACAAATACATCATCTAGTTCTCCCAGAATCTCTACCATGCTCTCTCTAGATTTTATTGCTTCAACTTTGGCATTATCAGAGTCATTCAATTCCAAAAGGTCAACTACTGTTACAGCATCTGGGCTGTTTGCTTTCGTGTCCCATTTTAATAGTTTCATATTTATCACATCTATTACTCCACAGAATACTGGATCCTCTGATTGGTTTGTCTGCTCGAAGTATGGGAAGTTGACGACAACGCACCTTCTATCTGTCTTATATGTCAGCTCTTTCAAAGTTTTGCTAAAGCCAGCTCCAACTCTATCCATCTTATTCACGAAACATATCTTGGGGATATTTCTAGAGTATCTCCACAGCTTCTCCGTCTGTGCTTCAACACCAGCAACACCATCGAGAATTAGGACAGCACCATCGAGTACTTTCAAAGACCGTATAACTTCAAAAATAAAATCTGCATGTCCTGGGGTGTCAATTAGGTTAATTACGCGAGGGCTATTATCCCTGCTGGAATCGTGCCACTGGAACGATATGGCAGCACTCTGTATTGTTATTCCTCGATCTCTTTCCTGAGGAAGAAAATCCGTAACTGTATCTCCAGAGTCAACATCACCTATCCGCTTGATCTTCCCCGCACAATACAGCATCCGCTCGGTAGTGGTGGTCTTTCCTGCATCAATGTGAGCTATTATACCTATGTTTCTGAATCGATCAATTGTAGTAGCGTACCGCCGTATGCCACTTTGAAACCTACCGCAGACAAAGCGTAACATCTCTTATGGGTGCTTCCACGAGCTAGTCCAATGTGTATCCAGCCATCAGTATGACTATGACTCTTATTCAAGCTTTATACTCTTTCGATGCTCTCGAAGGTTAATCTAACCGAAATTTAGTGATTTTCGCTTTCAAGAATTTTAAGGCACAAGGAAAGTGGGGGTTGGTTAAACGTCAAAATAGTTTTATATGGAGGGCATGGTAGGTATACAGGGACTGCCCTTGTGATTTGAAGCATAGTCACGGATAGACAAAGTCTGACAACATTAGTTATGGTTAAAGCGTGTGAGTTCTGCCATGAAAAGCACTTGCACTGCGATCCGGGCAGACCGTGCATAAACTGCGTTAAGCGGAACCGAGGCCAGCTGTGTAGGGATAAAGAGCGGAAGAAGTCAAAGAAGAGCGGTGTTGAAAAATCTGTTGGTGGTTCAGATGCTCAATCATCTGGAAGTTCACAAAGCAATAATACGGCCGAAGTCAATGTGTCAGCCGATTATACTGCTGGTACAATGTTTAATAATATGGGTTTTGACCCATTACAGCAATCAAACTATGGTTTTGATACTATGACGAGGCAGAATAACAATAATGATAACACTTTATTAAACAGTTCTAATAATAACGCTATTGATATGGGGAATAGATGGAGCAGTCAGCCAGATGTGGTAGATAATATGGTAAGTCCAAACATAACAGATGGCAGTAACACTGTGGAATTCGATAGTGCATGGGCTAATAATGAATATATGAAACTAGATGAGTTGACTAAAAATGGTCCGCCAATGATGTTCTCCTCGTATCCGAACTCTGTCACCGAAAATTTGGATCAAGATAATGCAGTAGAGGATCTCCCGATATCAGTATTGCCAGGAAGTAAGACTAAGAATGGCACGGCCGAAAACCTTTCCCAGTTTTTAAATATCGGGAGGCCCTTACATAAAACGCAGTCAAGACCATATATCTCTTTAGATATGATGACAGCAGGCATGAAGGATGACATTTTACCTCCAGAGACATACAACACAACATCACTAGGCGATAATTACTTATCTCCTATCAATTCGGTGGGATCATCGACAAATCAACTAAACGATTATCAAGACAGCATACCGCACCAGAAGACGATGACTTCTCCTGTGCTTCCGACACAATCTCCATCTTCCGCTTTCAATCCGGCAAAACTTCCAACACAGGTTTCGATATCGGCAATATCTCCTGATGATAATAACGAGGATGATCAGAAATCAAGTTCTGGGATACCATCCAAATCTGATAAAGAGAAAAATAATAAAACGAAAAAGGCGAAAGAGAAGATATTTAAAACTTCGCCAAATGATATATTAATCTCTAAGAAGAATCCAAAGGGTCATAAATCTACCAAGAGGAAAAATGAGAAAGCTGACATATCACCTTATAAATTTAGACAGCTGGTAAAAGTCCCTGAAGACTTGTATGAAAAACAATACCTGATCAAGCCGCATAACTACAGACATACATACAAGAAACTTTTAGAACAATTGGAGAAAATATTCCTTTCAGATAATAGTCCCAAGAGAAGGGGTCAATTACAAAGTATTGTGAAATGCATATTAGAAGATTATGTACCGACATTCATCGCGCTTACATCAAATATGATTGAATCAGACTTGTACTTGCAAGAGTTGACGTTACAAAGGACACTTTTGGAACTGGAAAGCATGGCAAAGCTTGTGAACTGTTCTCCAATTTGTATATGGAGAAGGTCAGGAGAAATTTCATATGTTAGTGATGAGTTTTTGCAGCTAACTGGGTTTAAACGTAAGGAGATATTAGCAAGTAGGCGATTTATTTTTGAATTCTTAGATCCTACAAGCATTGTGAACTATTTCACCAATTTCCATGAATACTTGGCATTTGGATCTAAGAATCAGATGACAAGCAATATCTCACTGATAAAGCAAGGCTTATTGGTAAATGGTGCTGTGGTTAGAAAAAGTAACCCAATAGTATCATCAAGCCCTATGTGTGGAACCAATACTGACGGGATATTTGATGAGTGCCACCTATTATTGAGTAATGGTTATTATTTAAAATGCGCCACCTGCTGGACAGTTAAACGAGACAGTTTCAACATCCCACTTCTGATTATGGGACAATTTCTGCCTGTATTTGAAGGCCAGTAGATGGTTATGTTAAGAGTATTTATGGGGGATTTTCTTTCATAGTTTTCTATATATCGATCGATATTGGGTGAACTTGCAAGACTGGAAATGTTAAGTTCCACTCAATGGCATCAGTTCTCCGCAACAAACACCATTATTAATATTCATGGATCACATATATATTCAGTGGCAGGTTTCGGCTATGTTACAATAATATTCTTTGTAACTAGCAGTTAGCTTCCAGTTGATTTGTTTTGCATATCTACATAATATTAGCAGTGCCCATTTAGGTGATTGAAGCACTTAAAAGCCCTATTTTCATCACAGATGGTACTGAACGAAACCCTAAAAGGAGGGTAACCATTGAAGAGAAAATTTTTTCTTCTGAAGTGAGCACTAGCAAATCTTAGGAATGGGAAAGAGCACTATAAAAGGAAGACAGAAATGGAAGTTTTTACAAGTCTCGAATACGTCTATATTTTTTCACACTGGTTTTTTTTATAAGCTTTGTTCTTTCTTGATAAAAAGACCAATCATCAGTAGTGGTTAATACTATCTCAAGATAATATTAATTACATATACACCATAGAAACCTAAGGTAAAATTTACGCAAGTTTTCAAAGCTCGGTTTCTTTATCTCATTTGTCGAAGGAAGGGGAACTTGTTCTCTATCTTTTGGTGTATGGGAGGGAGGTTGGGTGGAGTTAATACTGGAACTTGTGTTTAATTTACCGACCCAATAATACAACCCAATAGCTGAATGAGCATTGACTACCTCCAAACAAGGTAGGCACAATACCCATTTCGTTTCTGGTTTCTTAGATCAAATTGTCTATGAAGGAGTTTCCTCCTCTTTCGCTTTACGAAGTTGAAACGGGGAAAAGGTAGCACGTTATCCAGAGGTCCATATAATGTGGACTGAGAGTTTGGATCTCCGCTGTGTCTCTTCCTTCATGGTCATACATATTCTGTATATCTATCCCTTTTTTTTATTCTCCCTTGACATGTTTACGTATATTAGATGCGTTATGTTTTGTAGATATCCCACGCAAACAAGATCCGTTCTGATTCTTGATGAGAAGCTCTATAAGGTAGTAAACTCCATGAAACTGCATATGCATGGCACTAACCCGTCCATCTCTTTTTTTTCACTCGTACTCCATCAAGAATGTACGCAAAGCTCACCTATTACATGTTATCCCTATAAGATGCCCTTGAAGAGGAACCCAATGGGTATTATAGTCCTGAGC